>ERZ773021.64-NODE-64-length-98052-cov-71.382_pt1 | contig 98052 bp, 89 predicted proteins | sample MGYA00511668_ERZ773021 | MGnify/ENA primary metagenome ERZ773021 (study PRJEB29015, sample SAMEA2737961) | human oral metagenome | biome: human oral; feature: human-associated habitat; material: dental | place: China | collected 2032 ...
AGTATGAGGAAAGGAAAAAGATTTCAAAACATCAATCTAGTGTCCAAAAGCAATTGCTCAAACAAGAGAAATTCGAACGCAAACAGCAAAAACGAAGAGACAAGCATAAAGGACATTAACCCTTATCTCTTTCATCAAAAAAGCTTCGGTAGGAAGAAACCTACCGAGGCTTTTTTAACATGTCGAAAACGATTGTTGAATATCAGGATGATGTTCCCAATCAGCTCGATCGTAGCTGCCTGTAATGGTGTGTTCCTCTGAAAAGAGCAGAACCCGTTCCACAATCGGAGCGATTTGGTCGAAATGGTGGGAGGAAATCACAATTGTTTTTCCTGCTGTTTTGAGATCTTGGAGTAAGTCGACGATCAGTTTTTGGTATTTGGGGGAGAGGCCGTTAAAGGGCTCATCAAATAGCAAGAGACTAGGATTCATAGTGAGGACACTGGCGATAGCGACTAGCTTCTTCTCCCCTCCGGAGAGATGGTAGGGAATGCGATCTCTCAGGTGTTCAATCTCTAAAAGAGCGAGTGTATCATTGACGCGTTGGTCGATTTCAACTGCAGCTAAGCCGAGTTGACGTGGGCCAAAAGCGAGTTCATCATAGACGCTTGTGTTGAAGAGTTGCGTATCGCTATTTTGAAAAATGAGTCCCACCTGTTGAAACAGCTGACCAGCACGATGGGGATCTTTTAAGAAAGGACCATCAATCGTCCAATCCTTAAAGTGGTATTGACCAGAAGACAGGGGTAAAAGTCCAACCAGAATTTTGAAAAGTGTGGATTTTCCCGCTCCGTTTGGTCCCATCAAAGCGATCGTTTCTCTTTGCTTGATCTGTAGTTGGATATCGTGGATTCCAATCTCATCGGTGTAGTGGTAATTTCCATCTTGAATGGTAATCATAGGCTATCCTTTCTAACGGAGTAGAGTCGTGACGGTAATAAGGAAGACTAATTCCAGTAGTAAAAGGCCATCTTCTTTTTTCCAACAGAAGGGCTCTTTTTGTTTCCTGTCCATGCCATATCCTCTCAGCAACATGGCCTCGTAGACCTCTTTGGTATGGTTCTTTGTTGAGAGGTACAAGAGACCCAGCAGAGAGCCAAAAAGATGGAGGCTCACTTTTTGACCAACCGTCCGAAGTTGCACACACTCGATTTGTTGGTGAAGATGTTTCCCTAAAATATAACTATATTTTAGGGAAATATCAATGGTCTGGACAAAGGTCTTTGGGACATGCAACTGCCTTAGGGCCTCCACCAGTTGGATGCTTGTGGTAGTGGCTAAAAAGAGAGAAATATTGAGGACAATGATCCCTGCACGCAACAAAAAGAGTCCACCGTTTTGAAATCCTTGAAATAAGATACTCGGTAAAATCACAATGGTAGAGAAAAGAAGGACCTTGACGAGGACCTTAAACAGGTGAAGAAGGGCTTCTCCTGGAAGCATGGCAATGTGAAGTAGTAAGAGGATACCGAGGATCCAGAGCTGGATCGTATGGTGGGCTGTTGTAATGAGAATGGCTAGGGTTAAAAAGTAAACAAGCCGCATCCAAGAGGAAGTTTTGGCCTTGAATGCGGGCGTCGTTTGTTTCATTTTGCCAAGAAAATGGCGCAATGTGTGAAGGTTCATTTGTAAATAGTGATGGCTTTTGGATGCTTCTAGAGTCACTTGCTCTTGAAGGAGCCAGTCAGGAAGTTTACGCATGAGAAGTTTTTGCTCCGTTTATTGATCGAATCATTTTGCTAATGATATAGAAAATAAGAACAGCTGTAATGGCTGATAGGATATAGCCAATCGCAATTTTAGTTCCAGGAATGGTGTAATCACTGAACAAGGCTTCAAAAGAAAATCCATTTTTGATACCAGCTGGGACCTTCCCTTTGAGCAAGGATCCTAATTCTTCAGAAGACCATTCTCCAAAAGCCGTTCCTTCTGCTAGGAGACCGAGAGGGCTCAAAACGATCAGACCCAAGAGAACCCAGCGGATTTTTTTGACAAATGAAGTCGTATTTTTGGTACTTGGTGTATACAATTCAGATGGGGCCACTTGTTTGACAAAGTGGTAAATCGCATAGGTGAAGAAGGCTTCGACCCAGCCGGCGACCACAAGGTGGGCAGCCATCATGGCAGGAATCGTGACTTCTAATCCATAAGGGTTGTAGAGGGGTTGTCCAGCTTCAGATGCAATCAAGGGTTGCAAACCAAGTTCAATCCCTGTTAAGAGAGCTGCGGCGTTGATGGCGACATAGGAACCTACGATCACTCCAAGAGATTCATGATGGTGTTTGCGGAACCAACTGTAAATCCCATAGCCGATAAAAGGCATGGCAACAGCCATATTGAAGATATTGGCTCCAAGGGCTAGGATTCCTCCATCTCCAAATAAGAAGGCCTGGAGGATCAAGGCGACAGATAAGGCAAGGGAAGCTGCATAGGGACCAATCAGGATAGCCAGAAGGGCACCACCGACAGCGTGTGCCGTTGTCCCCCCTGGAACTGGGACATTAAACATCATTAACAAGAAGGATAAAGAGGCTGCGACGCCAAGCATAGGGGCCAACTCTTTATTTTCCTTTAATTGAACTTTGACTTTGGCAATGGATAGGCCAATCGCAGGGGCAGCCGCTACAGCTAAGAGGGCACAACTTGCAGGACTCAAATAATTATCAGGGATATGCATCACAAATACTCCGATCTTTCTATCATACAGTTAACAGATTACCACATCGTAAAACCAAGTGTCGTTACAAAAGGAGTTTAACATTTGTTACTATTATAGCGAATTTTTGACCGTATTCCAAAGAAGTTTGTGTAAAAGGGGTAAAAAAGTCTGGTCATTTGGAGCTGTGCAAGAATCTTTTGAAGAGTATCTTAGAAAAAAATGTTATTTCTATATCGAAATAGTTGACAGATGTAACAGGCAGTGGTACAATGATTTTGATATTTCGATATAGAAATAAAAAGGAGACAAAATGGACAAGATGTTAGGGGGCTACCAAGCTTTACAGATACGCTTATTAAACGGGCGACTTTTTCAAAAACTCTTGAGCAAGGAACCAGATGCCCAATACCGAAGTGAACAAGGGAAAATTTTAACGATTTTGTGGAAGCAAGAGTTGGGGTGCGCTACTGCGACCGATATCGCTCTTGCGACGGGTCTAGCCAATAATACATTAACCAGCATGGTTAAGAAATTGAAAGAACAAGGCTTGGTTACGATTCAACCTTGTACGCAGGATAAAAGGAAAAATTATATTTCTTTGACAGACCTTGGTTGGGCGCAAAAAGAAATCGGTGACCGTGTCAGCAAAGAACTTGGAGAGATTTTTTACCAAGGCTTTTCGGATCAAGAAATCCGAGAATTTGAAGCCTATCAAGAGCGTATTATCACAAATCTAAAAGCTAAAGAGAGTGAACTGTAGTAGAGGGGAAAATGCTTATGATTGGAATTACAGGTGTAACAGGGAAATTAGGTTCCTATGTGGCTGATCTTGTCGATAAAAAAGGAATTGCTTCTATCCATCTGGCAAGAAGTCCAGAGCGGGCAACAGTCTACGCGTCAGCGGAAATTCGTAAGATGGTGTATGCCAATACTCCAGAGGTGGTTGAGGCCTTAAAGGGTATCGATGTCTTATTGATGGTCTCTGCTCGGGAAAATCCAGAGCGTGTCAAAGAGCACAAGGACTTTTTAGATGCCGCAAAGCTAGCTGGAGTGCAACATATCATTTATACCTCCTTTTATGGGGCAGGTGAGAAGGCAACTTTTACCTTGTCTCGTGATCATGCCCAGACAGAAGCCTATATCAAGGAGTTAGGGTTCACCTATACTTTTCTAAGAGATAATTTTTACTTGGACTTCTTTATTGATATTGCTCTTGAAAATGGAGAAATTCGTGGTCCGGCTGGCAGGGGCCGTGTGTCAGCTGTTGCCCGTAAGGACACTTCTAGGGTCGCAGCAGAGATTCTCTTAAACCCTAAGGAATGGGAAAATCAAACCTTGAATCTAACAGGACCAGAGGATCTTTCTATGGAAGAAATCGTAGAGCTTCTCTCAAAAGAGACCGGTAATGCCATCACGTATGTAGACGAATCGGTAGAAGAGGCCTATGAGTCACGGAAAAAATGGCCAGCACAAACTTGGGAGTACGATGCCTGGGTCAGCACCTATACAGCGATTAAAGCTGGGGAACAAGCTGGAGTTTCAACAGATGTCGAAAAGGTATTAGGACGTCCAGCTATGAATTTAATAGATGTTTTGAAAGAAAGACAGTTGCTTGAGGATGATTTATGATTGAATACAAACATGTAGCCTTGCGCTACACGGATAAAAACATTTTAAAAGATGTCAACCTCCGTATTGAAAATGGAGAATTTATGGTGCTAGTGGGGCCTTCAGGATCTGGAAAGACCACCATGCTCAAGATGGTCAATCGTCTCTTGGAGCCGACTGATGGCAATATCTATATGGATGGGAAACGCATCAAGGACTATGATGAACGGGTGTTACGTCTCAGTACTGGCTATGTCCTCCAAGCTATTGCCCTATTTCCAAACTTGACCGTTGCGGAAAATATTGCTCTCATTCCTGAGATGAAGGGCTGGACTAAAGAACAAATTGCTTCGAAAACAGAAGAACTCTTGGCCAAGGTGGGGCTACCTGCTGCAGATTATGCAAAGCGCATGCCTAGTGAATTATCTGGTGGGGAGCAACAGCGGATTGGCATTGTGCGCGCCATCATTGGGGAACCAAAAATCTTACTCATGGACGAACCTTTTTCAGCCTTAGATGCCATCTCTCGCAAACAGTTGCAGGCTCTTACCAAAGAATTGCACAAAGAATTTGGTATGACCACTATTTTTGTGACCCATGACACAGACGAAGCCTTAAAATTGGGCGACCGGATTGCAGTACTGCAAGAAGGAGAGATTGTACAAGTGGCAGATTCTGAGACCATTCTAGCCCAGCCAGTCAACGACTTTGTCACAGATTTGTTTGGAGGTGCTCACCATGTCTAAACTACTTGCAACCTTTCAAGAACGCTTTGGCGACTGGGTCACTGCACTGGGGCAACATTTGCAACTGTCATTACTGACCTTGCTTCTTGCGATTTTTCTGGCTGTTCCATTAGCTATTTATTTGAGTATCCACAAAAGAACAAGCAACTGGGTTTTACAGATAGCTGGGATCTTCCAGACCATTCCTTCCATGGCTCTTTTGGGCCTCTTCATTCCTATTATGGGAATTGGGACGCTTCCGGCCTTAACAGCTCTTGTCATCTATGCCATTTTCCCGATCCTTCAAAATACCATTACCGGTTTACAAGGGATTGATCCAAGCCTTGAAGAAGCAGGAATCGCCTTTGGGATGACCAAGTGGGAGCGACTTAAGAAGTTTGAAATTCCACTTGCCATGCCTGTTATCATGTCTGGGATTCGGACAGCAGCCGTGATGATTATCGGGACAGCTACTCTAGCAGCCTTGATTGGAGCAGGGGGACTAGGTTCCTTTATCCTCCTAGGGATTGACCGCAATAATGCCAGTCTGATTTTGATCGGTGCCCTATCTTCTGCCTTCTTGGCCATCGCATTTAACCTTCTTCTCAAATGGATGGAAAAGGCCAAATTGCGGACCATCTTTGCAGCCTTTGCTGTGATGGTTATTGGATTAGGAGCTTCTTATACACCAAGTCTTCTTCCAAAACCGAAGAAAGAAAATCTGGTCATCGCTGGAAAGTTAGGACCAGAACCTGAAATTCTCGCCAATATGTATAAGATCTTGATCGAGAAAAATACAGATATGACAGTGACCGTCAAACCGAATTTTGGCAAGACCACCTTCCTCTATGAAGCCCTGAAAAAAGGGGATATCACTATCTATCCAGAGTTTACAGGTACGGTGACCGAAAGTCTCCTCAAGCCAGCACCACAAGTCAGTCATGATCCAGAAACAGTCTACAAAGCTGCCCGAGATGGGATCAAACGACAAGACGACCTGGCCTTGCTCAAACCTATGGCTTATCAAAATACCTATGCTGTTGCAGTCCCTAAAAAGATTGCCCAAGAGTATGGACTCAAGACTATTTCAGATTTGAAAAAGGTGGAAGGACAACTCAGGGCAGGCTTTACGCTTGAGTTTAACGACCGAGAGGACGGAAACAAAGGCTTGCAGAAGATCTATGGTCTCAACTTACAAGTCTCCACCATGGAGCCAGCCCTTCGCTACCAGGCGATCCAGTCTGGGGATATTCAAATAACGGATGCCTACTCAACAGATGCCGAGCTGGCTCGTTATGACCTGGTGGTCCTTGAAGATGACAAGCAACTCTTCCCACCTTATCAAGGGGCGCCCCTCATGAAAGAAGCTCTTCTTAAGAAACATCCCGAATTAGAAGCTGTTCTCAATAAGTTGGCGGGTAAAATTACGGAAGCCCAGATGAGCCAGATGAACTACCAAGTCGGAGTAGAAGGCAAGCCTGCTGCTAAAGTAGCGCGTGACTTTTTGGTAAAAGAAGGGTTGATAAAAAATTAACAAACCATTCTCAAGTCTTTGCACTTGAGAATTTTTTAATAGAAAGCAATTTTATATCCTTTCAGCAAGCTTTTGGGGTAGAGGGATAGACCTTCTCTTCAAAAAATCTCCATTGAGTCTGGCTTAAAATTGTGTTACAATAAGCCTTGAAAATGAATGAAAGTATATGGAAAAAGTATGAAAAAACAACCAGTGATTGGAATTACAGGAAATGAAAGACCCTTCCCGGATGATCCAGACGCGAACATGAGTTATGCGGCGACTGGTTTTGTCGAAGCGGTCAAAGAGGCAGGAGGGATTCCATTGATCTTGCCAATTGGAGATGCGGCCTTGGCCAAAGACTACATATCGATGATTGATAAGCTCATCATCACCGGTGGACAAAATGTCTTGCCCAAGTTTTACGGAGAAGAAATCACCATCGACAGTGATGATTACCTCTTGAAACGCGATCTCTTTGAGTTGGCCTTGATTGAAGAAGCGCGTGCGGCTAAAAAAGCGATCTTTACCGTCTGCCGTGGGACCCAGCTCTATAATGTCGCTCTAGGGGGAACTCTGTATCAAGACATTGAACATCACTGGCAGGACAATCCAGGTCAGTACACCAGCCAAGAGTTGGTGACCAAGGATCAGACGATCCTGCAAGAGATCTATGGTAAGACCAGTCGCATCAATTCTTTCCATCATCAAAGTATTAAAGACTTGGCAGATGGCCTAGAAGTGATCGCGCGGGATCCTAAAGATGACATCATAGAAGCCGTTCAATCCACAGATGAGAGTCGTTTCCTCGGCGTTCAGTGGCATCCAGAACTGCGTTTTGACAAGAGCCCGGCAGATCGCAAGCTCTTTGAATATGTCGTGAATCAATTGTAAAGAGGACCAGCTCCCTTAGGAATTTTTCCTAAGGGGCTTTTTCTTTAATCTGCGTAAGAAAGACTGTAAATTGTGCCTAGGTTTTGAAGGAGGATGCGCTACAATAGAGCTAGTAGAATGAGGAGGATTAGGACATGTATCAATTTCCAAAGGATTTTTTATGGGGGAGTTCGACCTCGGGGCCACAAACAGAAGGACGTTTCGCCCAGGATGGAAAGGGAGACAATCTCTGGGATTACTGGTATAGGATCGAGCCCAACCGCTTTTATCAAGGGCAAGGACCAGAGAAAACATCGACTTTTTATGAACACTGGGAAGAAGATCTGGACCTCTTGTTAGAAACTGGGCACACCGCCTTTCGAACCTCTATTCAGTGGTCACGTATTTTCCCAGAAGGACGAGGGGAAATCAATCAAGCAGGTGTTGATTTCTACCGCCGTGTCTTTGAAAAGATTAAAGAAAAAGGGATTCACCTCTTGGTCAACCTCTATCATTTTGATTTACCGATGGCTCTTCAAGAGCAAGGGGATGGTTGGGAAAATAAAGAAACCGCCTATGCTTACCAAGAATATGCGCGTTTTTGTTTCAAGACCTATGGAGATCTGGTCGATCAGTGGATCACCTTTAATGAACCCATTGTCCCTGTGGAGTTTGGTTATTTTTATGATGCCCATTTTCCTCATAAGGTAGACGCAGTAGCAGCAGTTAAAGTAGCCTACCACACCCAGTTAGCAAGCTCTCTAGCAGTCAAGGCCTGTCACGAGGTGGATCCTAATTTCCGTATCGGAATTGTGCTCAATTTGACACCAGCCTATCCTCGGAGCCAGCATGCAGAAGATGTGAAAGCCGCGCGCATTGCCGAGCTCTTTCAAGCCAAATCCTTCTTAGATCCATCTGTTCTTGGTCATTATCCTGAAGAATTAGTGGAGATCCTACGGGAGCGTGATCTCTTACCGGATTATGATCCCTTTGAATTGCGCTTGATCGAGGAAAATACGGTGGATTACCTAGGGGTTAACTATTACCAACCACTCCGTGTGGCAGCTCCTCGTTATGCTCCAAATCCAGCATCTCCCCTACTCTTTGAACAATTTTATGAACCTTATGTTATGCCAGGCCGCAAGATCAATCCCCACCGTGGTTGGGAAATCTATGAGCAAGGCTTGTATGACATTGCCCAAAATATCAAGGAAAACTATGGCAATATCGAGTGGATCCTGACCGAAAATGGGATGGGGGTTGAAGGAGAGGAAAAATTCCGCAAGGATGGCGTGATCCAAGACGACTACCGGATTGACTTTGTCAAAGACCATCTTCGTGAGCTCCACCGGGCTATTCAAGATGGTGCCAACTGTAAAGGCTATTTGATCTGGACCTTTATTGACTGCTGGTCATGGCTCAATGGCTACAAGAACCGCTATGGCTTAGTTGAGTTGGACCTCGAAAGTCAAAAACGAACCCTCAAAAAATCCGGCCATTGGTTTAAAGAACTAAGCCAAGCCAATGGATTTGAAGACTAAATCAAAATCCGCAGCCTGTGTTCAATTCGTATGGAGACTCCTCAAATCGTCATATTAAAGCTTGGAGTCAAATAGTTCCCCGGACGATTTGACTCTCAATCATTCCGAATGTCTGAAACCATTCTGTTTCAGGCATTTTTCTTACAGTGGAAATTTTCTCAAATGACTTCGTCTTCAATCTTAACGCTAACTTAACTAGACCAATTTTCTTGAATTTCCTAGTTGACAAACTAGAAGAAGCATTGTATACTGACTCCGCTGGTTGCTTTTTGGTCAAATTAGACTAGACCAATTTTAAAGTAGCTGAGAAATCGACCATGGGTCGTTTGACTAAGTAAAGGGGAAAGTATAGCAAGGCTATATCGTAAAAATTATGTGCGGAATCGTTGGTGTTGTAGGAAATACAAATGCTACAGATATTTTGATTCAAGGACTTGAAAAACTCGAATACCGAGGCTATGACTCTGCGGGTGTTTTCCTGGCTAGTGAAGGCAAGAGCCAATTGGTAAAGGCAGTTGGCCGCATTGCAGAATTGTCGTCTAAGGCAGAAGGTGTCGAAGGAACAGCTGGGATCGGACATACCCGCTGGGCCACTCACGGAAAACCAACTGAGGACAATGCTCACCCACACCGCTCGGAAACAGGTCGCTTTGTTTTGGTCCACAATGGGGTCATTGAAAATTACCTTGAAATCAAGGAAGAATACCTAGCAGGTCACCATTTCAAGGGGCAAACAGATACAGAAATTGCTGCCCACTTGATCGGAAAATTTGCTGAAGAAGATGGCTTATCTACGCTCGAGGCCTTCAAAAAAGCCCTCCACATCATCCGTGGAGCCTATGCTTTTGCTTTGATGGATGCGGAAGATCCAAGCACCATCTATGTAGCGAAAAATAAATCACCACTCTTGATCGGTCTTGGAGATGGTTACAATATGGTCTGCTCTGATGCCATGGCCATGATTCGTGAAACCAACCAATACATGGAAATCCATGACCAAGAGTTGGTCATTGTCAAGGCTGACAGCGTTGAAGTGCAAGACTATGATGGAAACGTCAAAGAACGGGCTAGCTACACGGCTGAACTCGACCTTTCTGATATTGGAAAAGGGACTTACCCATACTACATGCTCAAAGAAATCGATGAGCAACCAACTGTCATGCGTAAGTTGATCCAAGCCTATACAGATGAATCTGGTCAAGTAGTGGTAGACCCAGCTATTATCAAGACTGTTCAAGAAGCAGATCGCATCTATATCCTTGCGGCTGGTACCTCTTACCATGCTGGATTTGCGTCTAAAAAAATGTTGGAAGAGTTGACAGATACTCCAGTAGAACTCGGTATTTCATCTGAGTGGGGGTATGGTATGCCGCTTCTCAGCAAGAAACCACTCTTCATCTTTATCAGCCAATCTGGTGAAACAGCTGATAGCCGCCAAGTATTGGTCAAAGCCAATGAAATGGGCATTCCAAGCTTGACAGTGACCAATGTTCCAGGTTCAACTCTTTCACGTGAAGCAGACATGACCATGTTGCTCCATGCAGGTCCTGAAATTGCGGTAGCTTCTACTAAGGCTTATACGGCTCAAATCGCAGCCCTTGCCTTTCTGGCTAAAGCTGTTGGGGAAGCCAATGGCAATGAAAAGGCCAAAGCCTTTGATTTGGTGCACGAATTGTCTATCGTTGCCCAATCGATCGAATCAACCCTTTCAGAAAAAGAAGTGATCGATGAAAAAGTCCGTGGCTTGTTGGAAACAACCCGCAATGCTTTCTATATCGGACGTGGCCAAGATTACTATGTTGCCATGGAAGCCAGTCTGAAACTAAAAGAAATTTCTTACATCCAATGTGAAGGCTTCGCAGCGGGTGAGTTGAAACACGGTACCATTGCTTTGATCGAAGACGGTACACCGGTCATCGCTCTCTTATCTGATCCAGTCCTAGCCAGCCACACACGTGGGAACATCCAAGAAGTGGCAGCACGTGGGGCTCATGTCTTAACCATTGCAGAAGAAAATGTTGCTAAAGAGACAGATGATTTAGTCTTGACGGCGGTTCACCCTTATCTATCACCAATCTCAATGGTGGTGCCAACCCAATTGATTGCTTACTTTGCAACCCTTCATCGTGGACTCGATGTCGACAAACCACGGAACCTTGCTAAGTCTGTAACGGTTGAATAAACTTGTCTATATAGAAAAAACATCCTCGTTAGGTTTTTCCTAACGAGGATATTTGTTTTATTTATCAAAACCTTGCAAGGCTTTGAGGCGTTCTTCTGTTTGTCCCTTGGCATCTAGTTTTTTACCTTGGTAGACAGCAGATTCCCATGATCCATACATTGGATTTGGGAAGATGATGAATTTTTCACCAAATTCTTTTTGCAATTCGTCTAATTTCTTGTCGCGATCAGCTTCAGATGTCTTAGAGAAGTCTGCAAAGTCGACCAGGTTGTCCCCAAAGAGCAAGACAAGATTGGTCTTTTCTTGCACAGCTTGGCGACGACCTTCTTTTGATTTGACGCCATCTTCTAAGAACATGAGGTGGTCACGTCCTTGTACCGGAATGCCTTCTTTTTCAAGATTCTTGATGGTATCATCTACTTGAGAGGTTGTACGGTCAGAAATATAGTAGATTTGAACCCCATTTTGATCCGCATATTGAAGAAAATCTTTGGCACCTGGTACCGCTTTTGCGGCTGCTTTTTTCACCCAAACATCCCAATCTTTAGGATTGAAGGCCGTACCATCTTTGACGTTTTGAACTTGGTAAGGGCTGTTGTCTAAAACAGTTTCATCCAAGTCTAATACGATTGAGTATGGCTTATCAGAAGGCGTTTGGAGGATCTCTTTCAAACGGTCAGTAGCGACATTGTAGCCTTGTAAATACAAAGCCTTGGTTTCTGCTGCCTTTTGGTACCAGAGAACAGACATGGTATTTTCTTGTGAGCGCTGCTGATCATAGGTCATCGTCACCTGATTTTTAGTGCTACTTGCTTTTGTCTCTTGCGTTTTAGTGGTGTTGCTTCCACAACTCGTCAGTAAAATGACAGAAGCAAGAGCAGAAACGATGGTAAAGGTGGTTTTTGTTGTTTTCATAAACCGTACACTCCTTAAAATTATTCTATAAAAATTATACTCCTTTCAATCTTGCCTGACAAGAAAGAGAAGAAGGTGTCTAGGAATCGGTGAAAAGAAAAAAGAAGGAAAAACGCTGCTATGAAAGGTTTCTTCGCCTCAACATATGCTATTTTTTCCTTTAAAAGAAGGGATATAGTTTTCTGCTATAACCGGATCAAGAAAAGATCAAAGCATCCCTTTTCTTCTAAAATGAAACAATAAAGAAAGATACTCGCAAGTCCCTATTTTCAAGCACTTGCGTTTTTTTGATGCCTTTCTCAATAAAGAAATTTTAAGGCCTTGATAGGGAAAATATATTAGTCAGCTACTTTTTGAGGTGATATCATGGTTACAAATTCCAGAAGGAAAGCAGTCAGTCTTTCTGTTGGAGAAATATTGAGGAGGATGTACAGTATGAGTAAAAAAGAATTGGTTCTTCGTGCCATTCGAGGCGAAACAGTAGAGCGAATCCCTGTAGGATTTTGGCTCCATTATGTGACCCAAGAAGAAAAAGAATTGGGTCTAGACAATCCGGCTGTAGTAGAAAAAAGTATTAAGGGCCACCAACACTATGTAGAAGAAATTTCACCTGATTTTGTCAAGATCATGAGTGATGGCTTCTTCCGCTATCCGAGTGCTCTTTATTCGAGAGAGATCCAATCGATCCGAGAATTTAAGGATATTCAACCGATTGGAGAGCATCATCCATGGATTGAAAAACAAATCGAGGTGGTCAAGGAAATTTGTTCTCATTTCCATGAAGAGATTGCTTCTTTCTACAATATCTTCTCGCCCATTTCTTATTTGAAACGCTGGTTCCGTACGGATCAATCTCGTGGAGACCAAGTGATTGCAGACTTTATCAAGGAAGATCCAGAAACTTTAGCTCATGTCCTTGACGTGATTGCAGGAGACATCGCTACTTTAAGTTGTCGCTTGATCCAAGAAGCAGGTATTGAAGGTATTTACTTTTCAACCCAGCAGATCCAAGATGAGCGTGTGACAGATGAAGAATACCGCAAGTTCATTGAGCCTAGCAGCATCGCTGTCCTAGAAGCAGCCAATGAAGCTGGAGGCATCAATATCCTTCATATTTGTGGTTTTGAAGGGGCCAGCAATGAAGTGGAGCTCTTCAAGGATTATCCAGCCCAAGTCATTAACTGGGCGACCCATCATGAAGGCCTTAGCCTAGCCGCAGGTCGTAAACTTTTCGGCGATCGTGCCGTCTTGGGTGGCTTTGTCAATGGCAAGAAAGGTTTGCTCTACCAAGGGGAACGAGAAGCTATTGAGCAAGAAACGCGTCGCTTGGTGGCTGAAGCCGGAAGTCGTGGTTTGATCCTTGGAGCAGACTGCACCGTGCCAGATGATTTCCAATTGGAACGCTTAGATTGGGTGCGTCAAGCAGCCGTATTGTAAAAAGAAAGGAGAGGGAGATGAAAAAGATCAATGTATGGTGTATCCTGGTAACCGTTTTGTTTTTGCTTCTCGGGCTTAGTAAAGTTGCTCTAGCAAGTAGTCAGGGGAAAGCAAAAAAAGATCCAGATATGGCAAGACTGGAGAAAATTCCTGCCCATAGTCTCTCCCTCCTTCGCCCGTCTGATCTAGCAGGAATTCTTCTTCTCGAAGATCAGTGATAAAAAAAGATGAAGAGCTTGATAAAAAATATATATTAGTCAAAGCATTATTGAAGTGATAAGATAACAAACAAGAAAAGATAGAACGAGGTAAGAACATGTCATCAAAAAGAGAATTAGTGTTAAAAGCTTTTAAAGGAGAAGCAGTTGACCGTGTGCCAGTTGGATTTTGGCATCATTTTACAACAGAAGAAGAATGGTTGAAAGGATTTTCTAATCCGGAAATTATTGAAAAAAATCTCAATGGCCATAAAAACTTCCTTCACAAGGTCAAACCAGACTTTGTCAAACTCATGAGTGATGGTTACTTTGCTTATCCAAATCCAGCCATTCACAAAGGCCTTGAAAATATTTCTGACTTAGCAGGGATTGAACCACTCGGAGCAGATCATCCATGGATCACAGAGCAGGTAGAGCTCGTTAAAAAAATCCGTGCCGGTTTTGAAGAAGACATTGTGGCTATCTACAATATCTTTGCTCCGGTGACCTACTTCAAATGGTTGGTCGGAGAAGTTTCAGGAGGAGATGACTTGATCGCAAACTTCATCGATCAAGATGCAGCAACTCTTAAAAAAGTATTGGATACAATTGGCCAAGATATTGCAAGTTTGAGCCAACGAATCATTAAAGAAGCAGGAGCAGACGGGATCTACCTCAGTGTTCAAAGTATCCAAGATGCGCGTGTCAGTCAGGAAGTTTACAAACAAGTCATTGCACCGAGTGAACTCCATGTCTTAGAGGCAGCTAAGGAAGCCGGTGGCGTAAATATTCTTCATATCTGTGGCTACGAAGGAGCTCGCAATGATATCCATCTCTTCACAGACTACCCAGCCCAAGTCATTAACTGGGCAGTCGGACCAGAAGGCATCAGCCTAGCAGAAGGACGCGAAATCTTCGGTGGACGCACGGTTCTTGGTGGTTTTGAAAATGGCAAAAATGGTCTTCTCTACACAGGAGACAAGGCTGCGATCCAAGCAGAAACTAAACGCATCATTGCAGAAACCGGAACGACAGGCTTGGTCATCGGTGCCGATTGTACCATTCCAAGTGACATTGATGAAGAACGAATCGAATGGGTTCGTGAAGCTGCAGCAGAATAAGGAAAATAGAAAGAGGGAGAACAGAGTATGAGTAAAAAAACATGGATTATCGGTGGGGTGGCAGTACTTGCCATTGCAGGTGCAACCATTCTTGGACGGAGCTTGAACCATGCAAATGACAGCAAAGGCTCGACAGGATCTAATAAAGTAACAACCTTGAAAGTAGCCCACACTCAAAACTATGTGCCTTATGATTTCGTTGATGAAAAAGGAGAATCAGATGGCTATGAAGTAGCCGTTCTCAAAGCCATTGACGAAAAACTACCGGACTACAAGTTTGAGTACACTGGAACAAGTGATGATGACCTCTTGATCGGTCTAGAATCTGGTAAATACGATATCGGAACCAAAGGAGCTTGGTATACCGAAGAACGTGCCAAGAAATTTATCATTCCAAAAGAACCAATCGGAGCAAGTATCATCGGATTTACCATACGAAAAGAAGATGCGGATAAATACAAGAACATTGATGACTTTGCTAAAGAAAAAGGAAAATTGGTTCCAATTTCACCACAAAATGCACAATGGAATGTTATTAAAGAATACAATGAAAAGCATAAGGACCAACAAATCGAATTGACAGCTGCGGAATCTTTCAAAGTCGCAGATGCCTATGCTTGGGTTCTTGAAGGACGTTACGATGCCTTCTTTGACATTAAACTTTCCTTTGAAAAAGCTGTCACAGATAAAGATGGTTCTTACCACCAATATGCGGACAAACTGAGCTGGTTTGCCTACAAAGGAATTCCAACTTACCCATTGATCCATAAGGATAAGAAAAACGAAAAATTTGCGGAAGCCTACAGCAAGGCCATCAAAGAATTAGAAAAAGATGGCACACTTGCTAAATTGTCGAAAAAATATTTCGGTGAAGATGTCTTCAGTTATGTAGATAAAGAGAAATAAGATGAAACTGGGTGCGCATAGCCCCAGCTTCCTTATTTCTATACGGATACAGAAAGGAAAAGAAACATGGTCTCATACGACATTTCCAAGGTCTGGTCATTTCTTCCAACCTTGGTCCAAGCTCTGCCAGCGACCCTAGCTTTGATGGTTTTAACGACGGTTCTCGGTTCTGCATTTGGCTTGGTTTTGACCTGGGCACAAGTATCAGAAGATAAGGTAGGAGCAGGTCTGGCAAAAGGTTATGTCTTTACTTTGCGTTGTACCCCTCCGATTGTCTTGCTCTTTTTGGTCTTTTATGGGCTCCCCCAATTTTTGAACTGGTGGTTGGGCATTGACATTGACCACTGGTCCAAGTTTGTCTTTGTCTTGGTTGCCATGTTTCTTCTCTTTGCCGCTATGATCTCTGAGGTCTTCAAGGCAGCCTATTTGGCCATTCCAAAAGGTCAGATGGAAGCGGGCTTGAGTATCGGCTTGACGCCAGCTCAAACCATTTGGCGGATTGTCCTTCCCCAAGCCTTTCGCGTGGCTCTTCCAAATATGACAACTGCCATCTTGAACCTCATGCGCGATGCCGCTTTGGCTTATACCATTGGCTTTATCGATATCATGGGAGCAGGCAACAACTTGATCAGTCGCAATCTTGGGAATTATTCCCTCGAGACCTATACAGCTGTAGCAGTGATCTACTGGGGAATTGCCCTTGTCATCTCCTTCTCCGCTCAACTCCTTGAGAAACGACTCAGTGTAACAGAAAGGTAGCTTATGGATTTCAATTTTATTAGTAAAACGTTTCTAGCCACCTTGGGTGGTGTGCCAGTGACCCTTCTGATCATGGTCGTATCGATTCTCTTGAGTTTTTTTCCAGCCCTCTTTTTGGCACTCGGCCAGATCTATAAGGTCAAAGGGGTTCGCAGTTTCTCAGTGGTTTACTTAGCTTTTATCCGCGCGACGCCTCCGATTCTCTTAATTCTCTTCTTTTATAGTCTCTTCCCAAGTCTCTTAAATAGCTTTTTTAAGAGCATAGGCAGTCACTTTAATGTCTTTGAGATCAATCCCATTTACTATGCCTTTATCATTTTTAGCTTGATGACAACGGGGAGTCTGGCTGAAATTCTCCGGTCAGCTATTCTGACGGTGGATAAGGGCCAGCTAGAAGCAGCGCAAGCTATAGGTTTGACCAACCGCCAAGCCTATATCCGCATTGTTTTTCCACAAGCCCTGCGTGCAGCCCTTCCCAATTTGTGTAACTTAGTTATCAATTTGGTCAAAGGAACCTCCCTTGTCTTTGTCATGACGATCAAGGATATCACCGCCATTGCCAAGGTAGAAGCCTCTTATGGCTATCAATATTTTGAATCCTATCTAGTGATTTTTATTCTTTATATTGTCATTTGTGGGGTGATTCAGTGGGGATTCAATCTCTTAGAAAAACGCCTGACACTCGCATAGAAGAAGGAGAAATAAGAAGATGTTAGAAGTAGAACACGTATCGAAAAAATTTAAGGACCACCAAGTCCTGGTAGATGTTAATCTCAAGGTCAACCAAGGAGATGTCGTCGTTATTTTGGGGCCATCTGGATCAGGAAAAACAACCTTCCTTCGCTGCCTCAACCACTTGGAAAAGGCAGATACAGGCCACCTCACTTTAGGTGGAAAAGAGTATGACCTCTCAAAACTCAGCAAAAAAGAGATTCTAGAAATCCGCCAAAAGACAGCCTTTGTCTTCCAGCATTATAATCTCTTTGCTAACAAAACAGCGCTTGAAAATATCTTAGAAGGCCTGGTTGTGGCTCGGAAGATTCCAAAAGAAGAAGCCATCCAACGGGCAGAATCAGCCCTTGAAAAAGTTGGTCTCCTAGCTTATAAGGATTACTATCCTTCTCAATTGTCAGGGGGGCAGCAGCAACGGATTGGAATCGCGCGTGCCATCGCAGTGAAACCAGACGTGATCTTGCTAGACGAGCCGACTTCAGCGCTAGACCCAGAGTTGGTCGGTGACGTCTTAGATGTCATGAAGCAATTGGCCCAAGAAGGAGTGACCATGGTTGTCGTAACCCATGAGATGGGCTTTGCGCGTGATGTGGCTAACCACGTTATCTTTATGGATGGCGGACACATCATCGAAGAAAACGAACCTCATGAATTCTTCAACAGTCCAAAAGAAGAACGAACCAAACAATTCCTTTCACGGATTTTATCCGATGCCACTTATAGCGTCGAATATATGATTTAACAGGAGACACACCCAGTAAGGGTGTGTTTTTTAGGATCTGGAAAAAATTTTTAAAAATTGGCTCATTTTTTAAAAATCATTACGAATAATATAAGTGAGAGGGAAATATGACTGATAAAAAACAACGATTTGTACTACTATTCTTACTGACTTTGTTTCTAGGAGGTTGCGGCCTTTTTACGGATAAAGCTGCTGAGAGAAGGGAAATGATTCAGATCGCAGAGAGTACGAAAATGGAGCGAGCGATAAAACACTTGTTAATCAGTATCGATCCGAAAGCTTTCACTTCAGAAGGGATCATTCACTCCTATACCCTGATAAAAGGTGAATTGGAATACAATCCAATGGGAGGGATGAATGTCACTCTCGTTATCAATGGCGATAAAGAGTTAACGATCGATACGACTGTTCAAATGGAAGATTCAGGACAGTTCGAAGCAGGTAGTTACGGTATTTCAGCAAAATTAGATGATCTGTTAAGTAAAGCAGAAGAGACTGGGAAATAAACTCATTCAGGTAAATACCCCTAATATAGGAAAATAGAAACATTTCTGAATCAAAGTTGGTATGTTACATCAATAGCTAGTGCTTGTAACGATTTGGCAACATTTTTTAACAAAAGTAACATTTCAGACGTTGATGGAATTTTGTATAATAAATTTTAAGAAAACTAGAGAAAGAAATGGGAAGAAATGAAAAAAAGTAAATTAATTGTGTTGATAATGGTAGTATTTAGCCTGAGCTTAGGAGGATGTAGCTTTTTTAATGGACAATCTACCAAGAAACAAGAAATGATTCAAATCGCAGAGAGTAAGAAGATGAAAGTGGCGATTGAAAATATGTTAAAGGATATTGATCCTGAAGCATTAACTCCGCAGGGGAAAATACACTCGTATAAAATCTTGGAAAATCAATTGGAATACAATCCAATGGGTGGGATGAATGTATATTTGGAAGTCAATAATGATGAAAAACTAACTATTGATACTACTGTTCATATGGAAGATTCGGGAGAATTTGAGGCTGGAAGTTATGGTATTTCTGCAGAGTTAAGTCGTTTACTGAGGGGAGATGAATATGGTAAATAACACAAATTTTTCAGACAGACAGCATGTAGAAGCATCATTAATTGAATATAGATCATTAAAATTAGGAAAAAATCAAAAAATTAAAGAAGGTAGTGAATATGTTGGCAATGTTTCTCACATCTATGATAGTGTAAATGGCAATGAAGAACAAGTCTTCGTACTAACGGATAGTGGCAAGGGTGTTGAACAAGATCCGGTCCCCTATACTGCTTCAGATGAAGAACGTGCCCAAATCCATGACGTGACTGTCTTGATGAAGGGATCTGAAACTGAAATAAGTACACAAAAATTACTCCATGATACATATACGGATTGGGTAAAGACAGATTTGCCAGCAGCTTCCAATATTTTGAACCCTGGTGGTGCGAGCGAGTATGCAACAGAATATGCGAAGAATTATGCGCGAGATAAGGCTAAGGATAGTTTTAATAATTTTGTAGAAGCTTTTGAAGATGCGATTATTCCTACTTCTGTTAATCTTCCTCCGGAGGCCACACCCTTAGGTAGGTTTATGAAAAAAGCGCTGGATAATCCTGTCAGCAATTTCGTACAGGAAAAAGCATCAGATGTGGTCGGCTTTTTTGCAGAAAGAACAGCCGAAGAACAAGTTAAATTTCCTGCTTTAGTGGGAGCTGCTTTTTTAAAAAAATACAATGATGAAAACGGGACTTTCCCGCCTCCGCAGTTTAAAGATGCTGCAGCTCATTTGAAAGAGGTGATCCGAAAATATCCCAATGCCAAGATAGATCTATACGGTCACTCTCTGGGGTCTATGAATATTCAGTATGCGCTTGCCTGTTTGACGGAAGAGGAAGCTTCTCATATTGGGACTGTCCATCTATACAATGGCCCTAATGCCTATCCTATCTTAACACCCGAGCAAAAAGCGCGTATAGATTCGCTGAAGTACAAAATTTACAACCACATTGACCATAAAGATTTGGTTAGCTTGGGCTATCAGGATTCTGGAAGCAAGGAATCCAGTGGGATTGTCAAGCACCTCAAAACTAAGAATTTGATAAATACTGGCCTGCAGCACATGATGCATGGTTATATCTATGATAAGGATGGGAATTTGGTTCTTGAAAAGGGAACGGAAGCCATCACTCGCAAGGAAATCATTGAAGAGCGGATGAAGGTTTACTATCGCCTAAAGGATAAATTACAAAAAACAGGTGATGGACTGAGTTCAAGTGAACAAATCTATCTCGATGCCTTGCAGGCACGCTTGGCTTCTGATGAGCTGATTCGAGTAGTGGATGAAGGGCTGGAGCAAGCTCAGAAATCTAAGGCACGACTGGATACAGATTTAGAAGCTTTGGAGAAAGTATTACAGACCGTTCCGAAAGGCTTCATTCTCAATCTTGCCGAAGTAGAAGAGGCCTATGCACAGGCTGGTGCAACAAGGCAAACAGTTGTCACTCAAGTAAGAGAAAGATTCGACAACCGTTTGGCTGCATATCAGTCCTTATCGAATGAATTCCATGCTTTAAACAAGCAAGTGAATGCAGGAATTGAGCTCTTAAAAACAAAAGATCAAGAAATAGCAGGAGAAATGAACCAGTGGGAACAACTAGCTTATTAATTTCATCTACTCTTTCGAAAAAGGAAAAGAAACTAGATCACTTGGAAAGAGAGTTTCAAAAAGCGCGTTTGGAGCTAGATGAAAAGCGTTGCCTAGTGGAAAGAAAACAGCAGCTCTTCACCCAGATGCTGGAAGAAGAGTATGCGATGGCAGCTTCCTTCTTACAAGAGCAGGAGGTTGATGTCAATTGTGGATGGGAGTCCCTCCATCGCTGTATCGAAGAGTATGATCTCGAAGCTAGAGAAGCTGCACAAGTAGCCTTAAAACAGATCGAAATCGAGGAAGAGAATTTATGGCAATCCTACCGGAAAGATAGACGCCAACTGGAAGAGGAGTTTGCACAAGATAAAGTTTCATAGTATAGAAGAGGAGGAAGTATGGGTGATAGTCCAGTCAAAGATTTCTTTGATTTAGATATGAAAGATAAAATGAGGATCATCGAAAGCCGAAAGAAACTTGAAAAAGATTTAATCCGTGTTGTCTATGCGCCTGTTTTATTGACCTGCAAGGCAGGAGTTGAGAAGCGTTACAATGAGGAATTGACTGCGATTGCAACAGTAGCCGAAGAAGACGTCCAGGTAGTTGGAAAACAACTGGATCAGTCCATGGTGGGGCAATTTGCTAAAAATGTACAGACAGTTATTCAAGAAAAAGCTGGGAAATTTAAATCTATCTAGCCAAGAACTTCTATTTAAAATGGAATCTGGAGTGACTCCAGATTTTTTTAATAAATTTAAAAAATTATGTAAAAAAGTGTTGACAAATAATTCAGTCTGCGTTATAATAATTTATGTAAACAAAAAGAGGTTGAAAAAACCTACTGGTTTACAAGATCAATAGTGGAAAGGAGATGGTGATATGCTATTTCCAAAATTAAGACAACTAATTGATAAAAGGGGAAATAGAAACTGTTAGCCTGTAGGGCTATTATTAAATAAATGAATTAAAATTATGTAAACAATTAAGCAGCAGCCAATTGGTCTGCTAATTTTCAAGAATGAATTAAAATTATGTAAATTAGAGGTATACAATATGAATAACAACTTTAACAATATGGATGATCTTTTCAATCAACTAATGGGAAACATGGGTGGTTTTCGTTCTGAAAGCCGTCGCTACATGATCAACGGTCGTGAAGTGACACCAGAAGAATTCGCTATTTACCGCCAAACTGGTCAACTTCCAAATGAAGGAAGTGAGCAAGTGCAACACCATCAAGGTAAAGGAATGAAACAAGATGGGATCCTTGCAAAACTTGGTCGTAACTTGACCGAAGAAGCTCGTGAAGGAAAATTGGATCCGGTCATCGGACGTAATAAAGAAATTCAAGAAACTGCTGAAATCTTGTCTCGTCGTACCAAGAACAACCCTGTCCTTGTAGGGGATGCCGGTGTTGGTAAAACAGCAGTTGTAGAAGGTTTGGCACAAGCTATTGTGAACGGGGATGTTCCAGCGGCTATCAAAAACAAAGAAATCATCTCGATTGATATTTCTGGTCTAGAAGCTGGTACGCAATACCGTGGTAGCTTTGAAGAAAATATTCAAAATCTGATCCAAGAAGTCAAGGCTATGGGAAATGTCATTCTCTTCTTTGATGAAATCCATCAAATCCTTGGTGCAGGCAGCACAGGTGATGGTCAAGGATCTAAAGGTCTTGCGGATATCATCAAACCTGCTCTTTCACGTGGGGAATTGACTGTCATTGGTGCAACCACTCAAGATGAATATCGTAACACCATCTTGAAGAATGCGGCTCTTGCTCGTCGTTTCAACGAAGTGAAAGTCAATGCTCCATCAGCTGAAGATACTTTCAAGATTCTCCAAGGGATCCGTGATCTTTATGAAAAACACCACAATGTCATCTTGCCAGATGAAGTTTTGAAAGCAGCAGTTGATTATTCGATCCAATACATTCCACAACGTAGCTTGCCTGATAAGGCCATTGACTTGGTCGATGTGACAGCTGCTCACTTGGCAGCCCAACATCCTGTAACAGATGTTCATGCTGTGGAACATGAAATTGAAGAAGAAAAAACCAAACAAGAAGAAGCTGCGGCTAAAGAAGATTACGAAGCAGCTTTGAAAGCAAAAGTTCGTATCGAAGAACTTGAAAAGAAAATTGAAAACCATACGGAAGACCATAAAGTAACAGCAACAATCAACGATGTGGCTGAATCAGTAGAACGGATGACGGGTATTCCAGTGTCTCAAATGGGTGCAACTGATATTGAACGTTTGAAAGATATGGGTCACCGCTTGCAAACTAAGGTTATCGGTCAAGATAAAGCCGTTGAAGCAGTGGCACGTGCTATCCGTCGGAACCGTGCAGGATTTGACGAAGGGAACCGTCCAATCGGTAGCTTCCTCTTTGTAGGTCCTACTGGTGTTGGTAAAACTGAATTGGCTAAACAATTGGCTCTTGATATGTTCGGAACCAAAGATGCTATCATCCGTTTGGATATGTCAGAATACAGCGACCGCACAGCCGTTTCTAAATTGATTGGTACAACAGCTGGTTATGTTGGTTACGATGACAACAGCAATACCTTGACAGAACGTGTTCGCCGTAACCCTTACTCTATCGTCCTTCTTGACGAAATTGAAAAGGCGGATCCTCAAGTGATCACCCTTCTCCTTCAAGTTTTGGATGATGGTCGTTTGACAGATGGTCAAGGGAACACGGTCAACTTCAAAAATACTGTGATTATCGCCACTTCAAACGCTGGATTTGGTTACGAAGCTAACTTGACAGAAGATGCGGATAAACCAGAACTCATGGATCGTTTGAAACCTTACTTCCGTCCAGAATTCCTCAACCGTTTCAACGCTGTCATTGAATTCTCACACTTGAGCAAGGAAGACCTTTCTAAGATTGTTGATTTGATGTTGGTAGATGTCAATAAGACCCTTTCTAAGAAAGAAATCGACTTGGCAGTGAGCGATGCAGCTAAAGAATACATGACTGAAGAAGGTTATGATGAAGTGATGGGTGTTCGTCCACTCCGTCGGGTAGTTGAACAACAAATCCGTGACAAAGTCACAGACTTCCACTTGGATAACTTGGATGCCAAACATCTCGAAGCAGACATGGAAGATGGTGTCCTTGTGATCAGAGAAAAAGACACAAAGAAGGAAGAAAACGCTGATAAACAAGCAGATTAAGGCGAATTAGTTTGTGAAAAATAGAGACTGCTATCATATAGCAGTCTTTATTTTTTCTTCCCACCTGGGGGAAATTATTCGCCGTATAAGGCCAAAATCCTCCTATTTGGGGTAAAAAAACATCAATAATTAGTGAAATTAATCCAATTTGAGCAAAATTATTAATAAATAAAGAAAATAAGTATATAATCTATACAAGAATAAAATTTGAGGAATGGAAGTAAGATGAGCAATACAATTGATATCTACTCAACTCCCGAATACAGAAAAGTGGAAGCCGTTGTTCAACTGATGGTTGACGGTCGCTTGACGAGCTATCGTGTCGCAACTGAAACAAACATCAGCAAAATGAGCTTAGCGACTTTGACGAAGGGAACGAGTAAAATCAAAAATATTACCTATCAAACGGCTTTGGCCTTGATTGATTGGTATGATGAGAATCATGAAAAGTATGGCATTACGATTGACTAGTCAGTAGCCCACTTTTCGTGGTTTTTTTCTTTTTCATCAAAACTTGCCTCCTCTCTAATACTGGAGTCTGATTTTACTTGAAGAGGATGGGAAAACTTGAAAAGACGGGCGAAATTTGATATAGTATAGCATATATGAAAATTAAAGGAGAAACATATGCAAGGCGGAAGTTTGCTAATTATGCTCGTTCTTATGGTCGGTTTGATGTACTTCATGAGCCGTAGCCAAAAGAAACAGTATCAAAAACGGATGGAAAGTTTGAATAAACTTCAAAAAGGAAATGAAGTCATCACGATTGGTGGCTTGTACGGAACCATCGATGAAGTCGATACAGATCGCAAGACCGTTGTCTTGGATGTTGATGGTGTCTACCTGACCTTTGAATTGGGAGCGATCAAAACAGTTCTTCCTGTATCAGAAGGAATCTCAGCCACTGCTACAGAAGGTGCTAGCTCAGATGCCGATTCAGCCATCGAAGAATAATCATCAAAGAAGAGGCAAAGGCCTCTTTTTTGGTGGGCAAATAGGACGATGTGATGAAGGAAAGCCTTGCTGGTTCAAAAAAGAGGGCAGAGTCCCTATTTTATGGGGATTTATGGTATAATGAAGCGATAAATATTGAAATAGGTAGAAAAACATGTTTCGTTTTAAGAAAAAAGAAAAAATCGAGATACCTTTAGAAGTCCCGAAACACATTGGGATCATTATGGATGGCAATGGTCGCTGGGCGAAAAAGCGGATGCAACCGCGCGTCTTCGGTCATAAGGCAGGGATGGAAGCTCTCCAAGAAGTGACCATTGCAGCAAAAAATATGGGGGTTCAGGTCCTGACTGTCTATGCCTTTTCGACCGAAAACTGGACACGCCCTGAAGATGAAGTCAAGTTCATCATGCACTTGCCGGTCGAGTTTTATGATCGTTTCGTCCCCGAATTGCATCGCAACAATGTCAAGATTCAAATGATCGGTGATACCAAGAAATTACCCAAAGAAACGCTGGAGGCTTTGGAAAGAGCAGAAGCGATGACCCATCTCAATACAGGCTTGATCCTGAATTTCGCACTCAATTATGGTGGACGTGCTGAGATCACTCAGGCCGTGAAGCAGATCGCCCAAGAAGTATTGGATGCGAAGTTCAGTCCAGAAGATATCACAGAAGAGATGATCGCAGATTCTCTCTATACCGAGAGTTTGCCACGCGTCCTAAGGGATCCGGATTTGATTATTCGTACCAGCGGAGAGATCCGTTTGAGTAATTTCCTTCCTTGGCAGGCTGCTTACAGTGAGTTGTATTTCACAGATGTGATGTGGCCAGATTTTGGAGAGGAAGCACTACGAAGTGCCATAGTAGAATATAGCCATCGCCATCGGAGATTTGGTGGTGTTTAGGAGAAGATGATGACAAAAGATTTACAAAAACGTGTGATTTTTGGAGGAATTGCCCTGCTCTTTTTCATTCCAACAGTAATGGTTGGAGGGGTGTTCTTCCAGATTGTGATTGGCTTGATCGCCATGCTTGGGGTTCATGAATTGCTCAAGATGAAGGGACTTGAGACAGCGACTTTTGAAGGAGCGCTAGCCATGTTGGCGGCCTTCGTCTTGACTTTGCCGATTGAGGACTACCTCCCTTACCTTCCAGCAGATGGCAATATGATTGCCTATGGTTTGGTTGTCTTGATTCTCATGGGGACAACTGTTCTTGCTCAGAATTACAATTATGAAGATGTGGTCTACCCCATTGCGTCTAGCTTTTATGTTGGACTTGGTTTCCATTCCTTAGTAGATGCGCGAATCGCTGGTATTGATAAGGTCTTATTGGCACTCTTTATTGTCTGGGCTACAGATTCAGGTGCTTATCTGGTAGGAAGTCGGTTTGGGAAACGCAAGCTTATGCCTGCGGTTTCTCCTAATAAAACGATTGAAGGCAGTCTTGGGGGAATCTTGTCTGCAGTTGCGGTAACTGTGATCTATATGATCGTGGATCGTTCTGTGGCGGGTGGACATGGTTTTCTTGCGATGATCTTCTTTACCATCCTCTTTAGTATTGCAGGTCAGTTTGGAGATCTGGTAGAGAGTGCGATTAAACGCCACTTCGGTGTGAAAGATTCTGGGAAATTTATTCCAGGACATGGTGGTGTTCTAGACCGCTTTGATAGTTTGATTTTTGTCTTTCCCTTGATGCATTTCTTGGGCTTGTTCTAAGACAGAAGAGATAGAAAGGAAACCACGTATAGAACGATGCAGTTTATTGCCTTTATTGTTATTTTTGGAGTGATCGTTCTCGTTCACGAGTTTGGTCATTTCTATTTTGCAAAAAAATCGGGCATCCTGGTGCGAGAATTCTCGATCGGGATGGGTCCAAAGATCTTTGCCCATATTGGTCAAGATGGAACAGCCTATACGATTCGCATTCTACCTTTAGGTGGCTATGTGCGTATGGCTGGCTGGGGTGAAGATACAACTGAGATTAAAACCGGAACGCCTGTCAGCTTGACGCTAAATGAGGCTGGCAAGGTCGTCCGGATCAATCTTTCGGGAAAGAATCTGGATCAGACAGCCCTTCCCATGAATGTTACTCAGTTTGACTTTGAAGACAAACTAGAAATTACTGGCTTGGTTCTCGATGAGACCAAGACTTATGATGTCGATCATGATGCGACCATCGTTGAGGAAGATGGGACAGAGGTGCGGATTGCACCGAGAGATGTTCAGTATCAGAATGCCAGCATTTGGGGACGGTTGATCACCAACTTTGCGGGTCCTATGAACAACTTTATCCTCAGTATTGTCGTCTACTCACTTTTAGCCTTTATGCGCGGTGGTGCGATTGACTACTACAGCAACAATGTTCAGGTGGCACCCGATGGGGCGCTGGCTAAGGTCGGTGTCAAAAGCAATGTTCAGATCCTTCAAGTCAACAACGATACCGTTAGCAACTGGGATGAGCTGACAGATGCTGTCGAAAAAGCAACCAAGGACAGCAAGACGGCTCCTGAATTGACCCTGAAAGTCAAAACAGACGGCCAAGAAAAAGAAGTCAAAGTGAAGCCAACCAAGTCAGGGAATCGTTACTATTTGGGTGTGACAAATGGCCTCAAGACAGGATTTATGGATAAACTCTTGTCTGGTTTTACAGATACCTGGAATACAGCGACACGGATTTTAGGAGCTTTGAAAGATATCATTTTCCACTTTAGTCTCAATAAACTGGGTGGTCCGGTTGCTATCTACAATGCCAGCTCACAAGCTGCTCAATTAGGAATTCCGGCAGTCTTGTCTCTTATGGCCATGCTCTCTATTAATATTGGGATCTTCAATCTAATCCCGATTCCGGCTTTGGATGGTGGGAAAATCTTGATCAATTTGATCGAGGTCGTCCGGAGAAAGCCACTGAAACAGGAAGTAGAAACCTACATGACGCTTGCAGGTGTAGCTGTAATGGTTATTTTGATGATTGCTGTCACCTGGAATGATGTTATGAAATTATTTTTGAAATAGAAAAGGATATTGTCCATGAAACAAAGTAAAATGTTGATTCCAACGCTTCGCGAAATGCCAAGCGATGCTCAAGTCATTAGCCATGCTTTGATGTTGCGTGCAGGTTATGTTCGCCAAGTATCAGCTGGTGTCTATTCGTATTTGCCACTAGCTAATCGAGTGATTGAAAAAGCAAAAGGCATCATGCGCCAAGAATTCGAAAAAATTGGAGCAGCTGAAATGCTTGCTCCAGCCCTTTTGAGTGCGGATCTCTGGCGTGAATCTGGTCGTTACGAAACTTACGGGGAAGACCTCTATAAGTTGAAAAACCGTGAAGGTTCTGACTTTATCTTAGGTCCAACTCACGAAGAAACCTTTACCGCTATTGTGCGCGACTCAGTAAAATCTTACAAACAATTGCCGTTGAATCTCTACCAAATTCAACCAAAATACCGCGATGAAAAACGCCCACGGAACGGTCTTCTTCGGACCCGTGAGTTCATCATGAAAGACGGTTATAGCTTCCATGCTAACTACGATAGCTTAGATGTCACTTATGATGAATACAAGGCAGCTTATGAGCGGATCTTCACCCGCAGTGGCATCGACTACAAAGCCATCATCGGTGATGGTGGTGCCATGGGCGGAAAAGATAGCCAAGAGTTTATGGCTGTTACGCCTGCTCGTACAGACTTGGATCGTTGGGTTGTTTTAGACAAATCAGTGGCTTCCTTTGATGAGATCCCAGCAGAAGTCCAAGAAGAAATCAAAGCAGAATTGCTCAAATGGATGGTCTCTGGTGAAGATACCATTGCCTATTCAAGTGAATCAACCTATGCTGCGAACTTGGAAATGGCTACTAATGAATACAAGCCAAGTAACCGTGTTGTAGCAGAAGAAGAAGTGAAACGCGTAGAAACACCAGGTGTCAAATCGATTGATGAAGTAGCTGCATTCTTGAATGTTCCAGAAGAAGCTACTATCAAGACTTTGGTTTACATCGCAGATGGTGAGCCTGTTGTTGCCCTTCTCGTAGGTAATGATCAGCTCAATGAAGTGAAGTTGAAAAACCACCTCGGCGCAGACTTCTTTGAACCTGCAACCGAAGTGGAAGTGAAAGAATTATTAGGAGCTGATTTTGGCTCTCTCGGTCCAGTTGATCTTCCTGAAAATGTTAAGATTATCGCAGACCGCAAGGTCCAAGACAGCCGTAATGCAGTAGTCGGTGCCAATGAAACAGGCTACCACTTGACTGGTGTCAACCCAGGACGTGACTTTACTGCAGAATACGTCGATATCCGTGAAGTTCGTGAAGGCGAAATCTCACCAGATGGGAAAGGGGTCTTGAACTTTGCACGTGGGATCGAAATCGGTCACATTTTCAAACTCGGCACACGCTACTCAGCTAGCATGGGAGCAGATGTCTTGGACGAAAACGGTCGTGCAGTTCCAATCATCATGGGCTGCTACGGAATCGGTGTCAGCCGTCTTCTTTCAGCCGTTATGGAACAACATGCTCGCCTCTTTGTCAATAAGACTCCAAAAGGGGAGTACCGTTACGCTTGGGGAATTAACTTTCCTAAAGAATTGGCGCCATTTGATGTGCATTTGATTCCAGTCAATGTCAAGGATGAAGCGAGTCTTGCTTTGACCGATCGGATCGAAGAAGCCTTGGTGAATAAAGGCTACGAAGTCTTGGTGGATGACCGAAATGAACGCGCTGGTGTCAAATTCAGCGATAGTGATTTGATTGGACTTCCAATCCGCGTAACAGTTGGTAAGAAAGCAGCTGAAGGCATCGTTGAAGTGAAAATCAAAGCGACAGGAGATACCATCGAAGTTCATGCAGACAATCTCCTTGAAACCCTTTCAATCTTGAACAAATAAGAAAAAGCTTTCTGAGCTCTCACCAGTGTGGTGATGAAACTCAGGAAGCTCTTTTTATTTTTCTTCTTTGAGGCCTTGATCTTTGAAATAGGTAAAGAGATCTTGAGGTTTGCCATTGAGGTATTTCTTGAACTCAGCTGTTTCTTCCTCCCCTTGATCCCCGTAGATGGAAGCAAACTCATCTTTCTTGATTTTTGAGAAGTCAGCTTGTAAGACCTTGGCATAGGATTGTTTATCTTTCGAAATTTGAATGCGGAAGCTAAGACCAGGCTTGCCATTTAAGCTTTTATAGATATCGCTATGTTCTAATTCTTCTTGGTAGATTTCCTTTAACTCGGAAAGATCCATGTCTTGCAAATCTGAGGAAATGGGTTCAAAACTAAGAAAAGTAAAAGAGACAATTTCATCTTTTTTGTAGCCGATTTGAATTTTGTTTTGATGGTGATCGTTAAGTTCTGTGGAGAAAGTTTTGGTTCGAACGTTCTCTTCTTTTTCTTTTTTCACTTGGGAAGTGCTTTGGCTAGATGTTGTTGAAGCTTTTCCTTTTTCTGCTTGGCCTTGGCTACATGCAGTGAGAGCTAGGAGGCAGATAGAGGTCAATAATATTTTTTTCATAGAAACTCCTTATAGGTTAATGGTGTTCGATCTTGTATGAAACAAGTTTTGAACAGGTTTCATTATACCATAAAAGTTTTAAAAATGAAAAAATATACAAAAATCTTCAAAATTTGCTTTTAAAAACACCTAAAATCAACAATTTTAATCTATGTGTCGAGTTAATATGAAAGGACAGAGTGTCTTCTTTTATTTCCGGAAATAATACTAGTTGGAGACTACTGGGGCAAGGAATTCAGAAAATATATTACATGTTTATGACAAAGTGTTACACAATTGTAACAAAGTTACAATGTTTTATCAGTTAGCCCTCTAAACTTGACATTCTGGCAATATTTCATTAAGATATTTTTAAGTAAATAATACAAAAAGGGAGCAAAAGGTAAAATATACAGTTATCTGGCATTTTACTAATTCGTACTAAAATGTATTGTTTATGGAAAAAATATAAGGGTATCAGCCCAAAAGGAGAAACATATGGCTCAAATTAAATTAACTCCAGAAGAACTACGTCAATCAGCACAACGCTATGCACAAGGTTCTCAAGAAATCGATCAAATCCTTAACACTTTGACTCATGAACAACAAGTCATCGACGCAAACTGGGATGGATCTGCATTTGATAGCTTTGAAGCACAATTCAACGAATTGTCTCCAAAAATCAAACAATTCGCTCAATTGTTGGAAGACATCAACGCTCAATTGATCAAAGTCGCTGATATCGTTGAACAAACTGACCAAGATATCGCTGCACAAATCCACTAAGATAGTCTTGGAGGTGATCTTACTTCTTGTAGGTAGATCACCCTTTTGTCTTTTGATATATAGAAAATAGGGGTTAGATTCTTAATTCCTAACCCCTATTTTGTATCTATGAATTAGAAAAAGGAAAAGGTATGGAAGTTAAAAATAAAAAATGGTTAAAATACATCGGTCAGAGTGCGGTTGTGCTCCTTTTGATGGGATCTGTAGTGGGTCTTTATACGACGGTTCAAAAGAACCAAAAGCAAAACGAAGCAAAGACCGTGCAAACGACAGAAAACACTAAGCTCAACATTGCGGTTGTCAATGAAGACAAGGCGGTCAAACTGAATGATAAAGAATACAACCTTGGGGCTAGCTATGTAAAGAATATCGAACGGGATAATTCGCAAAACTGGTCTATACTCCCTCGTGGAGCCGCTGAGTCAGGGCTTGCAGATGGCAAGTACCAGTTGATGATTGTCATTCCAAGTGACTTTTCAGAGAAGGTCTTGGAAGTGAACGCGGTTAATGCAGAGAAGACCACGGTGACGTATAAGGTCAATGCGGCTGGGAATTCTCAGGTTGAAAACGAGGCCAATAAAGTCGCTAAAGATATCGTTTCAGACTTGAATAGCCAGTTGGTTGATATGTATATGGTTAGCATTTTGAGCAACCTTTATACAGCTCAGAAGAACGTGGAAACAAGTAACAAAATCCAATCGACCAACATTGGTTCATACCGAAGCAACTTGCTGGATTCGGCCTTGGATTCCAAGAATATCTTTCCAAGTCTCTATAGCTTGTCTACGTCTTCTGTCGAGTCGAATAATGCCTTGAAGACAGTCCTTGAGTCTTATACACAGGCTTTTGATCAATTGACCCAATCTCAGGATCAGTACGGTCAAAACTTCGACACATTGATCAAGCAACGCTCTGAGGATAAGATCAGCCATGAAGAGTTCATGAACCAGCTGATGTCTATGAACCAGTCTGTTGTCAGTGAAAAGACCCAAGAGTTGTATAAGAATCTACAACAAAACCAAGAAGCAATTACCAAACAATTGAGTCAACCAACTGAAACAGAAGGAGATGCTTCAGGGACCAAGACCTATGCAGGCTTGACAAAAGATGTGAATGATCGTGTGGCAGACCTCGAAAAAGGGATCAAGGCAGAACGCGACAAATTAGATGAGCACGAAAAGAACATCGAGTCTTCTGTAAAAACGAAGATCCTTGACTACTATGGTCTAAAAGAAGGAGACAAAGTCACTCTTCGTACCTTGCTTGGAAAACCAAAAATCGAAACTATCAGCAAGGCTCGAGATAAAGCGGATGATGACATTCGTCAAGCGATTGAAAAACTTCCGTCTTTAGACCCTGCTAGTCTGAATTTGAATAAGTATGGGAATCTCAACGCAGCGATTAATTTTGATAGTGCTTTTGCTGGTACGAAGGGGCAGGCAAAAGGGAATGCCGATGAATTAAAACGATTGGCTACAGAAGTGGATGCCAAATCAACGGCAGTTGCGGATGTCCTTAATGCTAAATCTGGGAAACAGAAAGTTAGTATTCATGTCCCTGCAGGAGTCAAGGTTGATACTTGGACCTATGATGGACAGACTTATGCAGGTGGTGGTGAGCAGGAAGTCGAACTGAAAGATGGCAAACAAATTCAAATTCACCTCGTTGAAGATGGAGGAGCTATGCCAAGCGCGATTGATGTTGAAGTTCTTGTGAATGGAGTTTCTTCAACCAGTGTGACCGTATCTGCAGATGATTTGAAAACAGCTGTAGCTAACTATGCATCGAAAGCTAGTGAAATCGCCCTGGATTATCAACGTGCGGGAGCATTGATCGATGCCTACTATCCAAAAGATGACAAGGGAGATCGTCATTCGCTCTATGATCCGATCGAAGATATGGATTTGACAAATGCTTTGGTCGATGTCGTGAAGGCTGCCGTTTCAAGTAACATGAAGGACTACCGTAAGAGTATTGAAACGGATGAATCTGGGGATGCAACGAAGAGTGTGAAAGCCCAGTTAGATGGTACACTCCAACAGTTGCAAGACTTGGGACCACAATTGCAGGCCAATCTTCAAGCAATCGAAAATACTAACAAAGATCTAACCCAAAATATCAACGATCAATTGGCACAGTATGCAGACCTTCAAAAACGCTTAGAAGCTATCTCATCTGCACAAGAAACAGTGACACAGGCTCAAACCAAGACCGATGCAGATTTGTCAGCCCTTGGTTCTGAATACACGTCATTATTGAGCTCGACAGAAGGCGTTAAGAGCTCATCTCGTAGCAATGTAGAAGCTGCTAACTCTACCAATGAAATCTTTAGCCAATTGAATAAAGAATTGGAAAAAGCTCAAGGCAATACAGAGAAATTGTCTAGCAATGCAGAGAGCTTGATGGGTGAATTCGACAAGGAATTGTCTGAAAACGGGAACTTCGTCGAAGCCTTCCGTAAAGTCTTCAACAATGCCTATGAAAACGGAGTACCAAATGAAGTCCTGCTCGACTTTTTGTCAAATCCAGTTGCAGAGAAATCGTCTTCTGTGAAAGCGACTATCAACGTCTACCGTCCATTTATCTGGATCTTTATGTTGGAAGTCTTGAGCCTCTTCACAGCTTATCTCTTTGCGACTCAACCAATCATTCGCAAGGTTAAGGATCGTTTCAAACTCGATCGTTTGCAAGAATCAGATCTCTTGTCTGTCGGTGTTCTTGTGGGACTTTCTCTCATCCTTGGACTGGTGATCGGAATGATTTCAAGTATTCAACTCTCTGTTGGTCGTGAATATGTACCTTCATGGGTATTCTTAGCGGTTCTAGCAAGCTTTGTCTTGGTACAACTGCAATACCTTCTCTTGAAACACTTCCGTGTGATTGGAATGGGACTGGCCTTCTTCATGTTGATCAGCTATGTCTACCTATCAAGTGCGATCGGAACGACCGCGACCTTGTCAGGCCTTCCAGCACTGGTGAAAAATGTCAACCTCCTTTCTATTTTAGAAGGACAGTTTGCGGGTTACTTTGATGGACAAACAGCCGGTATCGGCGTCTTCTTCGGATTGTTGGTCTTCTTCGGCCTTTTGACAGTTGCCAATATCTTCATTCCTAAGAAGTTTACTCAAACAAAGGAAATTGAATCAAGCTTATGAAAAAAATGATGTATCTTCTCTTTGTCTTTAGTCTCTTACCAGTAGCTGTTGTTTCTGCAGATGATTTTATTGATAATCGTCTGCAGGTCAACAACTCACGTCTTGAGACAGAGCAGGAAAAGACACTTGGGGGCCAATTGGATGCGACTGAGTCTCTTTTCAATGAGAAGGATCAGAAAAAATTAGCAGATGAAAAACGCAAGCAAGAGAAACAATTGACCGATTCTGACGGCCAGTTGTTTTCTGCTATAAAGGGAAAGAAAAAAACAGGGCCTGAAGCGGACCTGTTCCAGCCTGAAAATCAAAAATTATCTAAATTCGAGTCCAATGTGGAGGACAATTCGGCCAGCTTGTCGGATTTTATTCCAGCCTTGCAAATGCTGGCTTGGAGTGCTCTTCTCTTTGGGATTGCTGGCTATATTTCCTATCGAATCTATAGAAAAGAGGCCTAAATGGACCAACATATCAATGTCACCTTCCGTATGAATGGTGCAAGCCATGACCTCCGAATCCCAACGCGGATGGAGGTGCGACGCTTGATTCGGGAATTGGATCAGATCTTTGGGTCTGCCATGGAGCCTAGAAGCAAGTATCAGTTGCGCGTGGTAAATAAAGGCATCTTGCTGGATGAAGGCAAGGTGGTACAGGAGTATCCGATCACGAGTGGTGATCTGATCGAGATTGAGGAGTGGTAAGGTGAAAGAAGAACAATTTACACTGGAAGAACAAGTCTTCCGTTTTGAAAAAGAAGAAACGAGCTGGCGGCTGGACCTTAAGCGTTCAGAAGTGGATAGCCAGGATTTACGCAATTTATGGATTTTGGATCTCCATCATCCCTTGTTTTTAGAGCAAAGCATGACAGCGGATCAAGACCAGATTCATCTGACCTATCAGACAGACGCGCTAGGCTTGAGTGCAGAAGAAATCCAGGCATTACCGGTTTCAGACCGTCTGCGTCTAGCTATCAATGTCTTGGATTTGGCGCCAGCCTTGGAGCTTCCGGTGACCTTTATGTTGCATCCTATCAATTTGTTTGTGACCAAGGATGCGCAAGTCAAGATCGCTTATCGCGGGGTGCCGGGAATGATGGTGCCACGCAAGTGGGATCAGGTTGAATTCTTGCGGCAGGCCAAGTGCTATGCGGTCACTCTTTTTGGGGACTGGGATTTCATGGAGCTCTATCAAGGCACACTTGAATTAGAAGATCTGCCTGATTTCTTGGTAGAAATCCGTGATGCTGCTAGCTTAGAAGAGATGAAAGCTCTCTTAGAGAAAGCCTACCAAGAACGCAAGGAAGAGGAAGAAAAGACCTTGACCTTGGTTTCAAGTCGTCAACACCGAATCTTTAAGTTGGCAACAGTATGGCTTTCAGCTGTAGTGGCCCTCTTACTCTTGCCCTTGATTTATTTGGTCTTTTTCCAAGCCCCCTTTAAAGAAAAGTTGCTTCAAGCGGATACTGCTTTTCTTAAAGTAGACTACACCGGTGTGATCGATGAGTTGGAGGGAGTGGCTCCAAGCAGTCTTCCAACGACACAGAAATACGAGTTGGCGACGTCTTACTTGCAAGGCTTGAATTTCTCAGAGGACCAAAAGAAGGTCATCCTCAACAACGTCACGCTCAAATCAGACAGTCTCTATCTCCACTACTGGATCTATATCGGCCGTCATGACTTTACCCAAGCGCTGGATACAGCCAAGCGGATCGACGATTCAGACTTGATCATCTATGCCCTTCGTAAAGAAATCAAGGCGACACGTGATAGCGAAAAACTCTCTGGTGAACAGCGCGAGAAGAAACTCTCTGAGCTAGAGGGCGAATACAAGAAATACTGGGATGCCCGCTCTAAACTCTTGGAAGCAGAGACAGATGAAACCAAAGCTTCCACTAGCAGCTCAACAACGGCTTCGTCTACAGAAGGTTCCTCAACAGAAAGCTCGTCTTCTACAACTGCAAGCTCGACTGAGTCTAGCGACCACAAGGAGTAGTCTATGAAAAAACGTATCATACTCTATAAAAAAGGTTTTCGCTATGAGCTAGCGCTAGAAGAGGGAAAAACAGCGACTGTATCGAATCAAGAAACGGCTCAGTTGACCATTTCTTCGCAAGAACATCCTCTTCATTTCCAATGGAGTCAAGGAGAAGTCTTCTACCAATATGGGGAAGACAAGGGCGTGCTTGAAAATAGCAAGATCCTTGGAGATGTGGTCTGCTACTTGGCGATAGGGGAAGTCCATACCTATGAGCTACTCGACAAGGAAGAGATCCTGGTAGCAGATGAAGAGGGTGCGGATGTGCGCGTGCATTATCCAGTGCGCTTTCTCCTTGTGAAAAAAGACCAGATCTGGACTTGCCAGCTCTTATCTGGAAAACTCTACCATAACCACAAACTCGTCAGTGAAGCGACTTTTCCACTGGCCTTTGGGGATGAGCTTGCTATTGGAGATGTGACCTTTAAGCTCTATCCGGAAGAATTTTGTGTGGAAGGGACTGTCGAAGTGAGTCCTTATCTGGTGCCGCGTTTGCATTCACGCTATGACTTCTACAAGGACTATCCAGAGTACCACCGGTCTCCGCGGATCATCTACCGGAGTTCGGAAGACAAGATCTTGATCAATCCTCCAGGAGCGGAGCCTCAAAAGCCATCGGATGAACTCTTGAAGTTGATCATGCCACCCCTCATCATGGTTGGGGTGACCCTCTTGATCACCATTTTCCAACCGCGGGGTCTCTATATCATCGCGACGGTATCCATGTCTGTGGTCAGTGTGATCTTTTCGGTCCAAGGCTTCTTCAAGAATCGTAAGAAATACAAAGAAGACAAGAAAGAGCGCGTGGAGCTCTACCATCTCTATCTCAAGGACAAGGCTAAGGACTTGGAACAGCTATCTCGGAAGCAGCGAGAAGGCATGTTTTACCATTTCCCAGCGATTGAAGACTTGACAAAGATGGTCAAACGCTATGATTCGCGGATCTACGAAAAAACACCGCTTCATTTTGATTTTTTGGCCTATCGTTTGGGCTTGGGCAAGGTTCCAACCAGCTATGAGCTCAAATATGGTCAGGAAGAGCGCAGTGGGAAGAAAGATGCCTTGGAAGAAGAAGGCTATGCCCTTTTCCAAGCTCACCAAAAAATCGACAATCTTCCGATTGTAGCTAGCCTTAATCGGGGACCTGTAGGGTATGTCGGTCCTCGTCCTATCGTGTTAGAGCAGTTGCAACTCCTGGTTGCCCAATTGGCTGTCTTTCACTCTTACCATGATCTGACCATTATTCCGATCATTCCAGAAGAGGAAAAAGAAAGCTGGGATTGGATGCGCTGGTTACCTCATGCAACTCTGCAAGATATGAATGTCCGTAGCTTTGTCTACAATCAGCGGACACGCGATCAGGTCTTGAACAGTCTTAACCAAATCCTCAAGCTCCGCAAGGCGCAAAAAGAGGAAGAAAAAGCCAATGATACCAAGATCTTCCACCCGCACTATGTGGTCCTCATCACCGATGAAACCTTGATTTTGGACCATGTCATCATGGAGTTCTTCCGTGAGGATCCGACAGAGCTAGGATGCTCTATCATCTATGTGGCAGATGTGCTCTCATCTCTTTCTGAAAATATCCAAACCGTTATCTCCATCAAGGACCGCAACCAAGGGCAATTGCTCTTGCAAGAAGGGGTTCTTCGTGAGCTTGACTTCCAATTGGATCACTTCCCTGAAGGTTATGACAAGGAAGCCATCTCGCGTGGCCTTGCCCCTCTCAAGCATATCCAACAGCTTAAGAGTTCAATTCCAGACTCGGTGACCTTCCTTGAAATGTACCAGGCGGAAACTTTTAATGACCTCAAGGTCTTGAGTCGTTGGGAGAGCCATGCCCCTTACCAAAGTTTGGCAGTGCCGATTGGTCTGCGCGGGAAGGACGATTTGGTCTACCTCAATCTCCATGAAAAAGCCCATGGACCACACGGTTTGATTGCAGGGACAACCGGTTCTGGTAAGTCTGAAACCATTCAGTCTTATATCCTGAGCCTTGCCGTCAACTTCCACCCACACGATGTGGCTTTCCTCCTCATCGACTACAAGGGTGGGGGAATGGCCAACCTCTTCAAGGATCTGCCTCACTTGCTTGGGACCATCACCAACTTGGATGGCGCCCAGTCCATGCGGGCCCTAGCCTCTATCAATGCGGAGATCCATCGTCGGGAACGCCTCTTTGGTCAATATGGGGTCAACCATATCAACCAATACCAAAAGAAATTTAAACTGGGTGAAGCGACAGAACCGCTTCCTCACCTCTTCTTGATCAGTGATGAGTTCGCCGAACTCAAGGTCAACCAACCAGACTTCATCAAGGAATTGGTCTCTATCGCACGTGTCGGGCGTTCCCTCGGGGTGCACTTGATCCTTGCGACGCAAAAACCTTCTGGGGTCGTGGATGACCAGATCTGGTCCAACTCCCGCTTCAAGCTAGCCCTCAAGGTGGCAGATCGTGGGGACTCTATGGAGATGCTGCGGACGGCAGATGCGGCTGAGATCACCCAGACCGGTCGTGCCTACCTCCAAGTCGGAAATAACGAAGTCTATGAACTCTTCCAAACCGCTTGGTCAGGAGCAGACTACCAGCCTGAGAAGGACCAGCTAGGGATCGAAGACCATACCATCTACTTGATCAATGAACTGGGCCAATACGAAGTCCTCAACCAAGACCTCTCTGGTCTGGATATGGCAGAAGAAATCAAGGAAGTGCCGACAGAGCTGGATGTCATCGTTCAAGAAATCAACCACTTGCACCAACAAGAAGGCATCGCAGCTGTGGCCCAACCATGGTTGCCACCGCTCAAAGAGCGGATCACGCTGGATGAGTTGGACAAGGTCGTACCGATCGAGGCTTGGCAAAAACGGACAGCTCCAAGCGTCCTGATCGGGGTCGCTGATATCCCGCAAGCGCAAAAGCAAGAAGCGGTCGCCATCGATCTGTCAAAAGATGGGAATATCCTCCTTTACGGAAGTCCAGGCACAGGAAAGACCACTTTCCTACAGACAGCCGCAATGGATCTGGCTCGCAAGCAGAGTCCAGAAAATCTGACCATGTACTTGCTGGATTTCGGAACCAATGGTCTGGCACCATTGAGCCAATTGCCACATGTGGCCGATAGCCTCTTGCTGGATCAGACGGAGAAAATCCAGAAATTCATCCGGATCATCAACCGCGAGTTGGATCGCCGCAAGAAGCTCCTCTCTGAGCATGGTGTCGGCACTATCGCTCTCTACCGTGAAGTGACCGGCAAGCAAGAGCCAACCATGGTCATCCTCATGGATAGCTATGAGTCTATGAAGGACGAGCCTTATGAGACAGACCTCTTCAAGCTCTTCATGCGGATCTCCCGTGAAGGTCTCAGCATCGGTGTGCACTTGATCATCACAGCTAGCCGTCAGAACAACCTACGGGCTCAGCTCTATTCAAACTTCAAGCACCAGCTGACCTTGCCACAGAATGATATCTCTGAAGTCCGCGGTATCGTGGGAGCAACCCCACTAGCGTCTACGATGGAAGACATCAAGGGACGCGCGCTCATGAAGCGTGACGAAGTCGATGTCATCCAGTTCGCCCTACCAGTCGCAGGAGACAATGATATCCAAATCATCAACAACCTCCGCGACCAAGTTCAAAGCCTCAGAGAGATGTGGACGGGTCGCACCCCAGCAGGCATCCCAATGGTACCAGATGAGTTGACAGAAGCAGCTTTCTACGGACGTGAGGATGTGAAAGAGTCCATGGAAAATCTAGAATTTCCAATTGGACTTGACTTTGAAATGGTCAAAACGGTCAAGATTCCATTTGATCGCTTGAAAAATCTGGTATTTATGGCGGACTCTCCAGAATCACTGGAAAATCAGCAAAAACATTTGTTAAATACAGCACTTCAATTTGGATCAAAATTACATATTATGCTGGTGGATCCTTTAGAAGAATGTGTTGCTTATAAGGATAAAGTTTCTACTTATATTAGTAGTAGTCAAGAAATTTCTGAAATTGCCAAACAATTAATCTATGAGGTTGATCGTCGTCTAGAAAAAGATCTGTATTCAGATTGGTTGATCATGATGCCAACTATTAAGGCAATTGTTGATCAAGGACTTACAGAAAAAGATCTACGCTATCTATTTGATAATGGACCACGAGTTGGTATGCACTTTGTAATAGGAAGTGAATATGCCTATCTTGGAAATAACATCAATGAAGTACCGAAATATCTCAAAGGAAATGCTCAATGGTTTATGATCGGTATGAGATTGATGGATCAAATGTTCCTAGATAAGCCTTATAATAATCGAGAAGCGCGTCTTGCTTCAGATGAAATCTACTTGCATGATCGCAAGCAAGCTATTAAACTTAAAATCACCAAGAATGGATAGGGAGGTAACTATATGACACCAATACAGAGTAGAGAAGAAGTCGCAAGTTCTATCGCTTCAGGAATAGCGAGTGCGGCAGGAAGTATAACATCAGCTGATACCGTCACATTAGATGGATCGAGTGAGTATCCAGGAAATAGTACAGCTGCAGAAAAAATTCCAGAGGAAGCCAACTATGCAGCCTCAATTAGTGGTGTGCTAAATGATTTTGTAGAATTGATTCATGGAGTTGCGGCAGAATTTGTAGCCATGGATAGTAATATTGCGTCCAACATCGATGCCAATACATCTAATTTACCAGAAACCAGTGCAGCTCCTGGTGAGAGCGGAGAGTTTGTACCAAATTCAGGATATTTTGCGGAATAATGAAACCAATCACCTTAGAAGAGATCGATAAAAAGAAGAAAAACATTGCTCAATCGCTCGATCAACTGAACCTAGAAAAAAGGAAAGTGGAACGAGCAGAGAAGGAAATGTTTGAACTACATCGACAAAGCTTAAAACCTCTTCGTCAGATCTTAACGCTTCCTATATCTTCCAAAGACTACCAAGTCTATGAAAATCTAATCGTGAGTATAGAAGGCATCGGAGCTATGGTTGAAGAATGGTCTGAAGGACGAAGAGCGGATATTAAGAAGCGAGAAAATCAGCTGGATGAGCAATTAAATGAACTCTACCACGCTAGAAAGAAACTATTAATAGAACAGGAGTCGAAAAAGTAATATGGTCAAAATGGTATTAAGTTCATCGGATGCACAAGGTCAGACCATGTCTTCCGTTGGAAAGACTAGAGTTGATGCTTACAACTCAGCGGTTAAAGCCCTCTCTAACTTCAATGGAGCGAGTGACTTGCAAGGGAGTGCCTATGATTCAGGGAAACAATACGGAGTGAGTGTGATTACGCCACTAATTAAGGGGGCGATCATGTATTCTGAGTACCTCAGTGAAGCTGTACCAAAACTCCCTTCAAAATATCGGTCAGAAGTTGGGGACGAAGATCTGGATTCAGCCGTACTTGAAAGTGAAATTCAAAGCCTCGAAAGTAGCATTAGTAGTCTTAGAGGTACTTTGCGAGCTATGGAAGGAAGTGATCATGCGGATAAGAGTCTCCTGCAAAATATATCTTCTCGTATGGATGGTTTAACGTCTCAAAAAAATGAGAAGATGGATAAACTTCGAAAACTAAATCTATTTGCGGGGAGTTCCAATGAAGTTTTCTCAGGAGAAGGGGAGGTTGGCCCGATTAACACTTTAATTCAAAGTATTCAAATTGGTTTAAGCCAAATTCAAGCAGAGTTTACAAATTTTAGTGGAACTTTTCATATGCCAAAGGAAACTTCTTGGATTACTGATATTTCTACTCAATGGGAAGAGCGTGAGAAAAAATCTCAACTAGATGAGGATTCCAAGAAAGCATTAGATAGACTTGAAAAGGATAAAAAAGAGGGTAAAATTTCAAATGATACCTATCAATCATTGCGAAGTGGAATTATAAGTGGTGGAGTTGCATTTCTTAATGAATTAGCAAAAAGTAAAGTTATAGAAAAGGGCGTTGAAGGTTTTGTGAAATTTGTTTGGAAAATTTTAGCTTATAATCCACAAAATACACAATATGGATTGGTGGGAGCAGTTGCAGGAGGTGGGACAACTACTATTCCAATCAATGTTAATCCTGCTTATAGTCAATTTGTTAGTGGTGTTGCCAAATACGGAGCACCAATAATTGGTGCGGCTATTGATTTCACAATGCAGGTTAATGATGGAGCAAATATAGTTGATGCAGGTATAAAGACAAGTGCCCATGTTGCGATTGGTGTTGGAGCAGCTAAATTAGGTTCAGCAATTGGAAGTGCACTGGTTCCAGGTGCAGGTACAGTTGTTGGTGGAGCAATTGGTTTTGTTGCAGGAGTAGCAGGGTCGATGCTCTTCGACTTCGTGTATGATAACAAAGATAAGATTGCAAAATTTGTAAAAGATTCTTCTGATGCAGTTGTTAATACTGTAAAAACAAAAATGAAAGAAGTGGGCGATGCAGTTTCTGGTTTCTTCAGTGGCTTAGGTTCAGTTTTTTCTTAGATAAGGATAATATTTTACAATGTTAGAAAAAAAAGAGAATCATAAACAATTAGTGAATTTGAGTAACTATAAAAATAAAACGGTCTATTATGATTTGAGGCTTAATAAACTTTATTTTTCATTACCTAAAGGTAGTTCTAAAAATCAACAATTTTATACTCTTTTTCTTATTTTAATAACACTGCCAATCGTTCGATTATTTAATAATATGGATATATTTGGTGTGTTTGTAATAAAATATTTAAGTTTGATATTATTTACATTAATTTCAATATTTTTAGGAAATTTTTTTGTAAAGTATCAGTATAGGAATTTAGACCTGTATCCGGCTTCTTTTAGTGATATTGAGTATTTAGAATATTTGCATTATGAAAAGAAGAACTTAATGCTCGTTTTTGGATATTTCATTGCAGTTATCTTTAGTTTAGTAATTTCATTTGTAATTTATTTAATCATTGGAAATTTTTTAAGTTTAATCATATATTCAGTATTATTATTTGTTATATATGTATGTTTTGCTAATCGTTTATATATGAGAAAAAGGGTAGTAGATACCTTGTTAAAAGAAATAAGTACCTAAAGTAAAGATACTATAAATTTTTATTGTTTCTTAAGTAATATAATTAATTTTAAAAATTTTAGAATAGTATTAAATTTAAATGAAAGGAATCAGATAAATGAATGAAGTGTTGCCAATTGGAAGTATTGTCCAATTGAATAATGGAGAGGTGAAGTTAATGATAATAAATCGTTATCCACTTTACAATAACCATGGAGTGATAGGCTATTTTGATTATTCTGGTTGTGTATATCCTAATGGTAGTTTAGATAATCAGGCATATTTTTTTAACAAAGAAAACATAGCTAAGGTCTGGTTTAAAGGTTATATTGACGAGTCCGAAGAGTTACTTCAACAGAAATTCAAAAAGGAAAAAGATAATATTAATTATCCTCGACTAAGTCTTGATGAATAATACTGATAGATTATTAAAAAAATAATAAAATTGAAATAAGATAAAGAAATAGTTATATCGTATATTGAAAGAGACAAATAGTAGAACAGGAATTGAATTGATAATATGGTCAAAATGGTATTAAGTTCATCGGATGCACAAGGTCAGACCATGTCTTCCGTTGGAAAGGCTAGAATCGATGCTTACAACTCAGCGGTTAAAGCCCTCTCTAAATTCAATGGAGCGGGTAACTTGCAAGGGAGTGCCTATGATTCAGGGAAAAAATACGGAGTGAGTGTGATTACGCCACTGATTAAAGGGGCAATCATGTATTCTGAGTACCTCAGTGAAGCTGTACCCAAGCTTCCCTCAAAATATAGGTCAGAAGTTGGGGACGAAGATCTAGATTCAGCCGTGCTTGAAAGTGAAATCCAAAACCTTGAAAGTAGCATTAGTAGTCTTAGAGGTAGTTTACATGCTATGGAAGGAAGTGATCATGCGGATAAGGGTCTCCTGCAAAATATATCTTCTCGTATGGATGGTTTAACATCTCAAAAAAATGAGAAGATGGATAAACTTCGTAAGTTGAATCTATTTGCGGGAAGTTCCAATGAAGTTTTTGAAGGCGATGCTAAAAAGAGCATGGACACAGTCGTGAAGAATTTGGCATCTGGATTGAATATGATACAGGGTGATTTCGCGAGCTTCGGTGGGACATTCCCCAAACATTCTGGAAAAACGTTGAACTGGGCTAATAGTATCGAAGGTGAATGGGATAAAAAAGCCAAGATAGATGAAGATTATCAGAAGGTGCTTGAGAAAATAAAAGACGGGAAAGAGCTTAATGACGATGATGTGAAGAAGATCGATGCTTATAAGAAGCGATTTTCGAATAGAGATATACCAGAGACAGTCCAATTGGCTGTTGATAAGCATAAACAGGCAATTGAAGATAAAAAGTTAAAAGCAGCGGCTAAAGAAGTGTCAGAAAAGGAAGGGGTTCCTTATGAGGAGGCTTTAGAGCTCGTAGGTTCTACAGTTGCAGAAGAACTTACCTCATCGCAACTTGAAAAAATTAAAGTTTATTATCCAAAACTCGCAGAATATATTCAATACTTTGCTAAAACAGATAAAATGGGTAATGTACATATATCTATGAATTCAAACGTAAAAGGTTATACTAATAATGTAGTAAAAGAGACAACTAAAAGTTTCCTTAAACGTTTGGCTTCAGAGGTAGACATTCCAGTACCAGGAACTAATTCGTCTGTTGGAATTTCAGCAGTAAGTTCGGCATTTATAGGCTATGATTATTATAATAATTTGCAAAACGAGAATGCGGGACGTGCCTTTATGCATACGGCAGCCACAACTACATCTACAGCAGTAGGAGTTGATATGCTGACTACAGGAATCTTATATACTAGTACAGGAGGTAGTATGTTCACACCAGCTGCAATGGAATTAGTTGGATTTATGGGAAGTCATCCAGTTGGATGGGCTATTATGGCAGGCATTGGAATTGGTTATCTTGCAACAGTAGCCTATGATAATAATTTTTTAGGTATTAAAGATATAGCTAATGATTTTGGTGATAATCTTAATAAAGGACTAGAATGGGTGGGGGATAATATTCATTCGGGTCTGAAAAAAACAGGTGAATTTATTGATTCGACATTAGATGGCGTTGGCAAAACTTTTGACTCAGGTATAAAGTCAATTCAACATGTTTTTGGTTTTTGATGAGGTAGGAATTAAGTGGAATTAAAATTTAAAAATTCAAGTATGACATGTTTTCAGATTGTCCAGTTAGATCAAGAATCAAAGAAGTATATCATGGATACAAGTACAATGAGTCCAAAGAGTTATTACTGGGGATTTAAAACAGATACGATTACAGTGGGTATGGTGGAGATCGAAAAGAATAACAATCAGTTCGAAATTAAGCCTACAACACCTGTAAGTACAACAATGGCAGCCATTATCGTACAACCAATTGTCAAAATTGGTTACGATGTTATAAAGCGGCTTTTTATTAAAAACAATCTTAGTGAGCAAGTGTTATTAAAGTTATTACTCTTTGCAATTTCTATGCTTATTTCTTACTTTGCCATTTTGATTTCATTAAAGGTGGCCCATAAAAAAGCAGATAAATGGATTCCTAAAAACAGCCATAAATACACAGTTACCTTTACAACTATTAAGAAAAGTAATGGAGGAGTATATCCTTTGGTTGGAGCAATTTTCATTTGTTTACTTTTCTTTCTTGGTTTGAATAATGGAACAGAAGGAGCTTTTTTGGTAATCAATGGAATCGTATCCTTATTCTTTTTCATGTTTACTCTAGGAAGTTATCCAATTGCTTATCCCTATAAGCAAGGTCAAATTGTGGTTAAAAAGATTGAAAAATTGTAGAAGAAAGGAAATAAAATGTCAATATTACCAATCGGAACAATCGTATATTTAAAAGAAGGAAGTCAAAAACTCATGATTCTTAATAGGGGTGTGACTATTGATCAAAATGGGGAAAGTGTTCTTTTTGATTATTCTGCAGCCTTTTACCCAATAGGATTAAATCCAGAACAGTTATTCTATTTTAATCGTGAAGATGTGGATAAAGTTGTATATCCTGGTTATAGCGATGAAGAAGAGGAGCGATTTGCTGAAATCTATCAACGTTGGCTTGATGAGAACTCGGAGACTATTAAAAAAGGTGTAACGAAATCTAAATAACACGATAGAATTTTATCATCAATGGTTTATACTGAAAATTTATAACTATTAATTTTAGAGAGAACCACGGTTCTCTCTTTTTCATCCACAACTTTCCCCACCTAGTAACTAACTTGCTCTTCAAACTAATTTTCGGTATGAATAGTAGAAAATATTCTTAAATCTAACTCAATCATAAAAGAAGGAAAATAATCCATGAAAAAGATGCTACTATTACTGGCGAGTGTGCTTGTTTTAACAGCCTGCACTCAGCCGAAAAAAGAGGCCAAGGAGGCAACCGCAAGCAAAACGGAGCAAACTACAAAGGCTTCCTCGTCTGCTAAAGAGGAAAAGGGGTTGAAATTTGTAGTCGCGCCTCAATTCGAAGGAAAGACATCAGAATTGATGGAACTGGGGAAAAAGTTAGTTAAAGAGCATTCGGAAGTTGGCGATCAAGGGGATATCACTGTGTATTATACAGGGAACACCTATACTGTAGAGCAACAAGAATATGCAGTATTTATGTTGGTCAATAAAACTACAACGAATATTGACCATGATGCGACCTTTAAAATTAGCTGGAGTTATGATGGGTAATCTGTTTACCAAGATCAAGTGGTCCAGTATAGTCTATCGAATAATCCTAAGTTACCGACCCAATCAGCGACTCTCTTGTTGCTTCCTTTGACGAGTGAACAAAACTCGATCGTAGAGAAGATATCGGATGAAACGAAGATGAGTCTGAGTATCACAGACATTATAATGAAGTAGGTGATGGGGATGCCTGATATCAGAATACTTCTAGTTATTGCTGTGGCTGTTATTGGATTTCCTTTGTTTGCCGTACTCTTTTTTGGACACTTTTATAGAAGAGAAGTTAGGATTAAGACCCTCTCGTCAAAGAGCGTTGAGGGAGTGGTAGTTGGCTATAAGCGGGCACAAATTGTAGCGGCTCCAATTGTAGAATATAGAGTGGATGGTCAGACCTATCGAAATAGCCTGAAATATTATTGGGTGGTGCGGGCAACACTTCCTTGGAAAACGAATCAAGCGGCTAGCGACATCGATTTGATGGCGCAAAGGATAACCATCTACACCAATTCTACAGTCTCAAAGGGCAATCTTTTTCAAGATGCTTTTCCACTGGGATTGACCATGACGGTCTGGTATAATCCAGCCTGTCCAAAAGAATCATACGTTGAACGCTATGGTGGGCTAGACAGGCTTTTTAAACGGCAGATGTGGATTGGAATCTGGATGTTAATTTTATTGCCTATTTTAGCAGTTGTGTCCATTACCATGGGAATGAAGTATAAATGATGGATCAGCCCTAACTGAATAAAAGATGAAAAGAAATCACCGTCCTATCGGTGATTTTTTTGTCTTCACTTCTCCCTCGAATTAATCCTTAAATTGTGATAAAATAAGGGTTACGAATGTTTTTGAATGGTCTGTTTTTGCTTAGAAAGCGGGCTACTCAAAAGTGAGCAAAAGAATCAAGATCAAGGGAGAAACAATGTCCAACATCTTTGAAATTTTAATGGATCAGCTGGATATGCCGCTGGAGATGCGATCTTCCAGTGCCTTTTTGCATGCGGAGATTCAAGAAGTCGTGGTGCACAAGGTCAGTCGGGTTTGGGAGTTCCGATTTGCCTTTGCGGAAGTCTTACCGATCGCTTTGTTTAAGGAATTGCGCCAGCGCTTGAAGGATGAATTTTCAAAGACGGGAAACCAGGCGACCTTTACCATCCAAGTGGCCAATCCGGATTTTTCTGCGGATTTATTGCAGGCCTACTATCGGGAGGTCTTTGAGGAAGGTCCTTGTGCTAGTCAAGGCTTTAAGGGACTCTACCAAGACTTGCAGGTGCGCGCGGAAGGGCAGGAATTGATCATCTCTGGGCCTTCTTCGGTTGATACGGAGCATTTTCGTAAGAACCATTTGCCCAACCTTGCCAAGCAGTTGGAAGCCTTTGGTTTTCCGCATTTCACCTGTCGGGTGGAGTCTGATGAGGAGTTGACAGAGCAAGAAGTGGCACGCTTTGAGCAGGAAAATGAAAAGATTTTCCAAGCGGCCAATGAAGAGACCTTGCGGGCTATGGAATCCTTGGCCCAGATGGCTCCGCCACCAGCGGTTGAAGAAAAGCCGGCCTTTGACTTCAAGGCTAAGAAAGCTGCGGCTAAACCTAAGCTAGACAAGGCTGAGATCACTCCGATGATCGAGATTACGACAGAAGAGAACCGGATTGTCTTTGAGGGTGTGGTCTTTGACGTGGAGCACAAGGTGACACGGACCGGTCGGGTCTTGATCAGCTTTAAGATGACCGACTATACCTCGAGTTTTTCCCTTCAGAAATGGGTCAAAAATGAGGAAGAAGCCCAGAAGTTTGACATGATCAAGAAGAACAGCTGGCTCCGGGTGCGGGGAAATATCGAAATGAACAATTTCACGCGCGACTTGACCATGAATGTCCAAGACATCCAGGAAGTCGTGCATTATGCCCGCAAGGACCTGATGCCAGAGGGTGAGCGCCGGGTGGAATTCCACGCGCATACCAATATGTCGACTATGGATGCCCTGCCGGAAGTCGAAGAGCTGATCGCCAAGGCAGCTGAGTGGGGGCATAAGGCTGTGGCTATCACCGACCATGGGAATGTGCAGAGTTTCCCGCATGGCTTTAAAGCAGCCAAGAAAGCTGGGATCCAGCTGATCTATGGGATGGAAGCCAATATCGTAGAGGACAAGGTGCCCATCACCTACAACGAGGTGGATCTGGACCTTAATGAAGCGACTTATGTGGTCTTTGACGTGGAAACGACGGGACTTTCAGCCATTTACAATGACTTGATCCAGGTCGCCGCTTCTAAGATGTACAAGGGCAATGTCATTGAGGAGTTTGATGAGTTTATCGATCCGGGGCATCCTCTGTCGGCCTATACGACCCAATTGACAGGGATCACCAACGAGCATGTCCGTGGGGCCAAACCCTTGGTGCAGGTCTTGGAGGAGTTTCAGGAATTCTGCAAGGATGCGGTTTTGGTTGCCCACAATGCCACTTTTGACATGGGCTTCATGAATGTCAACTACGAGCGTCATGGTCTTCCCAAGATCACCCAGCCGGTCATCGATACCCTGGAATTTGCCCGCAACCTCTATCCAGATTTTAAACGGCATGGTTTGGGGCCATTGACCAAGCGCTTTGGGGTCGCCTTGGAACATCACCATATGGCCAACTATGATGCGGAAGCGACGGGGCGCTTGCTTTTCATCTTTATCAAGGATGTAGCAGAAAAGCATGGCGTGACCAATCTAGCCAAGCTGAATTTGGATTTGATTAGTCCAGATTCCTACAAAAAGGCTCGGGTCAAACACGCAACCATCTATGTCAAGAACCAAACTGGCTTGAAAAACATGTTCAAACTGGTCTCCCTTTCCAATACTCAATATTTTGAGGGAGTTCCTCGGATTCCTCGGACCGTTTTAGATGCCCATCGGGAAGGCTTGATCCTTGGATCAGCTTGTTCTGAAGGAGAAGTCTTCGATGCGGTCGTCTCTCAAGGAGTTGACGTGGCAGTGAAAGTGGCCAAGTACTATGACTTTATCGAGGTCATGCCACCGGCTATCTATGCGCCCCTCATTGCTAAGGAGCAGGTCAAGGACATGGACGAGCTCCAGACCATTATCAAGAGCTTGATCGAAGTGGGAGATCGCCTTGGCAAGCCTGTTCTTGCGACAGGAAATGTCCACTATCTGGAACCGGAAGATGAGATCTATCGGGAGATCATTGTCCGCAGTCTCGGGCAAGGAGCGATGATCAACCGGACCATCGGGCACGGAGAAAATGCTCAGCCAGCGCCCCTGCCAAAAGCGCATTTTAGAACCACCAATGAAATGCTGGATGAATTTGCCTTTTTGGGAGAAAACTTGGCGCGCAAGATCGTTATTGAAAATACCAATGCGCTAGCAGATACCTTTGAGCCGGTCGAAGTGGTCAAGGGGGACCTCTATACGCCATTTATCGATAAGGCCGAAGAGACGGTTGCGGAATTGACCTATCAGCGAGCCTTTGAGATCTATGGCAATCCCCTCCCTGATATTGTCGATCTGCGGATTGAAAAGGAATTAACCTCTATCTTGGGGAATGGCTTTGCCGTGATTTATCTGGCCTCGCAAATGCTGGTGCATCGCTCCAATGAGCGGGGCTACCTGGTTGGTTCGCGTGGATCCGTCGGATCCAGCTTTGTCGCGACCATGATCGGGATCACCGAGGTCAATCCGCTCTCCCCTCACTATGTTTGTGGCCAGTGCCAGTACAGCGAGTTCATTACAGATGGCTCTTATGGATCTGGTTTTGATATGCCGGATAAGGATTGTCCAAACTGTGGCCACAAGCTCAGCAAAAATGGGCAGGATATTCCTTTCGAAACCTTCCTTGGTTTTGATGGAGACAAGGTTCCCGATATCGACTTGAACTTCTCAGGAGAAGATCAGCCGAGCGCCCACTTGGATGTTCGCGATATTTTTGGAGAAGAATATGCCTTTCGGGCAGGGACGGTTGGTACCGTCGCAGCCAAGACCGCCTACGGCTTTGTCAAGGGCTATGAGCGTGATTTTGGCAAGTACTACCGAGATGCCGAGGTCGAACGCTTGGCTCTTGGTGCAGCTGGGGTCAAACGGACGACCGGTCAGCACCCAGGGGGAATCGTTGTTATTCCCAACTATATGGATGTTTATGACTTTACTCCGGTCCAATATCCGGCAGATGATGTGACAGCCGAATGGCAGACCACCCACTTTAACTTCCACGATATCGATGAGAACGTCCTCAAGCTCGATGTCCTGGGACATGATGATCCGACCATGATTCGGAAACTCCAAGACTTGTCAGGCATTGATCCAAATGATATTCCTATGGATGATCCAGGGGTCATGGCCCTCTTTTCTGGGACGGAAGTGCTAGGGGTGACAGCCGAACAGATCGGAACGCCGACAGGGATGTTGGGGATTCCAGAGTTTGGGACCAACTTTGTTAGGGGCATGGTCGAAGAGACCCATCCGACGACCTTTGCTGAGTTGCTTCAACTTTCTGGTCTGTCTCACGGTACCGACGTGTGGTTGGGAAATGCCCAGGACTTGATCAAGGCGGGGATTGCCGATCTATCGACCGTTATCGGGTGTCGGGATGACATCATGGTCTACCTCATGCACGCGGGACTTGAGCCTAAGATGGCCTTTACCATCATGGAGCGCGTGCGGAAAGGAATGTGGCTCAAGATCTCAGAAGAAGAGCGCAATGGCTACATCCAAGCCATGAAGGAAAACAATGTTCCTGAGTGGTACATCGAGTCCTGTGGGAAGATCAAGTACATGTTCCCGAAAGCCCATGCGGCGGCCTACGTTATGATGGCCCTTCGGGTGGCTTACTTTAAGGTGCATCACCCACTTTATTATTACTGTGCCTACTTCTCGATTCGGGCCAAGGCCTTTGACATCAAGACCATGGGGGCAGGCCTTGAGGCCGTGAAAGCGCGGATGAAGGAAATCGCTGAGAAACGCAAGAACAACGAAGCTTCCAATGTAGAGATTGACCTCTACACCACCCTTGAGATTGTCAATGAGATGTGGGAGCGGGGCTTCAAGTTTGGTAAGCTAGACCTCTATCGCAGTCAGGCGACAGAATTCTTGATCGATGGGGATACCCTGATTCCACCATTTGTTGCGATGGATGGTCTGGGAGAGAACGTCGCCAAGCAAATCGTGCGGGCGCGTGAAGAAGGAGAATTCCTCTCTAAGACCGAGCTCCGGAAGCGCGGCGGTGTTTCGTCCACCCTGGTTGAAATGATGGATGAGATGGGCATTCTTGGCAATATGCCAGAGGATAACCAGTTGAGCCTCTTTGATGATTTGTTTTGATGGATTCAACGATCCTCGCTCGGTTTGAGGTTGGCTAATGATAGAAAAGAAAAAAAGAGCAATACCCTGGAAGTCAGGGAAAGTCATTTCCATTCGCCTACGAAACGGCGTCTATGTTTTAGCACAAATGGTGCGAGAGCCCTATCTGGTGTTTTTTAACCATTTCAAGCAGGAAAATAGCTGGAAGGGAGTGACCTTGCAAGAGGAGAATATTCTCTTTTGTAAAGCAGTCACTCGTCAGTTTCTACGCTCTAGTCCTGTAACGATTGTCAAAGACCTTGAGCCCCTGTTAGATTATCGGTTACCCAAAGAATGGATTTATAGCCATATGGGTGGGCACCCGATTACGGTTTCGGTGAAGGGACGGGAGCGCCAAGTAGCTGGTTTTGGCCAACGGCTTTCCTTGGTTCAGGCGGACAAGGAAAGTGGTCAACCAGAGGATAATCCTCTGCTGGGACTCTTCCAAGCCTATATCCTACCAGATATACAAGAACAGGATTGGGAGCGGGTAGGGCAGGCTGAGCTCATGTCTCTCGAAGTTTTTCCAACGCTCAATGAACGTCTCTATCTCTGCTTTCTTTTTGGGAAAAATGTGAATCCAGAGCTAGATATCTCATTAGGAAAGCCCCTGCCCGATGAGTATGAAACCTATCTCGATATTCTTAGCAACAGCCCAGAGGCGCGACGCCTCTATCTGGGTAAGGAGGATAACTAAGAAAGGAATGGAACATGAAGGTAGAAATTTTTGCAGAAGACAAACCAGCTGAAAAAGTCTTTGAGTACAAGCTAGAAGTGGCAGACAATGTGCTGCTCCTTTCCACTGCCATGCTCTCAGGAGCGATTGCTCTAGCCAGCTTATTTTCAGCCTTGAAAGATTAACTGACAGCCTCTATTTTCCTTTTGAAAATAGAGGTTTTTCAGTCCTTTCAGATCTGATAAGTGTTTTCTTTGGCACTGGATTGTGTTACAATTTTTAGTAACAAGTGTTTATAACAAGGAAACAGAAAAGATGAAACAGAGGAAAAGCGCGTGGCAAGATATTTAGTAGGGCCTTACAATAATAGTTGGAACTTTATGGATGCGCTTGAAAAAGCGCAGGATGGTGATACCATCGAGTTTGAAAATGGGTATGTCTTTCAATGGCCGACAAATAAAGTGATCGAGATCGACAAGAACCTTCATTTTGTGGGGCATGTGGTCCCAAATCCAAATGGCAATGGGCGCATGTTTAACAACACGATTGAGGCTTCCTTCCGATTTGTAGAGGGAGCTCAGGTGACATTTGAAGATCTGTGGTTTAAAGTTGGTGGGAATTACACTACCTTGCTCTTATGGAATAGCTCAGATATCACCTGTAAACAGGTCTATTTTGAAGCAACCACTCCAACAAATAATGAATTTTTTATCTATATGGATACGCATTCGAAGTTGACACTGGAAGGAGTCGGGATGAAGGTTCCGGAAAAACACCAAAGTGCCATCGGTATGTCCGCTTCGGAATTGACTATTCGCAATTCAACGATTTTTTCTAAGATTGATCTGTCAGAAGGATCTAAATTGGCCTTAGAAAATGTCCATATTGAAATATTTGGGAATAATACGATCCATGCCAAGGACTCAGAAGTGATCGCAAAAAATTCAACGATTACAGGCGGGGATCTGGAAAAGGACTTTCCACCAGTTTGGTTGAGGAATGTCATCTGGGAGTCTGAAAACTGTAAAATTGAGTTGCCTACTGGTACTGGGGTCTGTCTTGATAATAATGTTCAATTCAATTCGGATTCGGATCATATGACCTCCATCAATTCATACAATAGTATGATCCGAGCTCATCAAGCTACATTTTCAGAATTTTTATGCGTCTATGAAGAATCCTTTGCTTCCCTGACTGGAGAAACAACCTTCTTGAATGAGAATGCCGAAACCATTTCATTTGGAGTTTTTGATGATGGTGTGCTGATGGCTGAGCATATGATTTGTCATAAGATTGCGGATCCCAATATACGGCTTCAAGGTGGAGCCTTTGCGAAGGTGGGCACCATGACCTATAAGCAAGGGGATGCGCGTGATCTGACCAAGGAAATTGAGGATGACTGTGATTATCTTGTTGGTAGAGAAGTGGCCAAGGGCAATGCGCAAGTCGTTCCTACGGGACAAGCGACGGATGCAACGGTGGCTCCAACTACCGCAAGAGACTCTGGACCAGAGAAGAAACAAGATGCTCTTCAAGAACTCAATAGCCTGATTGGTCTTGAAAAAGTCAAACATGAGATCAAGAAAATGATCAACATGGTGGAATTTAACAAGAAACGAATCGCCAGTGGCAAGGCTCCTGAAAAACAAACCCTTCATGCTGCCTTTATGGGAAATCCTGGTACAGGGAAAACCACTGTGGCCCGTCTATTGGGACAAGTGCTCTTTGATGCAGGTGTCCTCTCAGGGGAAGAATTCCGTTTCGTGGAAGCAACGGAGTCCGATCTGATCTCTTCGAATATTGGAGGAACAGCTGAACAGACCCAAGCCCTGCTTGAAAAAGCGCGAGGAGGCATCCTCTTTATTGATGAAGCCTATAGCTTGGATAAAAAGGACAGCGGTGCGGACTTTGGGATCGAGGCGATCAATACCATCCTCAAATTTATGGAGGACAATCGTGACGACATCATGATTATCTTTGCCGGCTATACCAAGGAAATGGAGGAGTTCTTAAAAACCAATCCAGGCCTTCGTTCTCGGGTGCCAAATAATTTCATCTTTGAAGATTTCACAGGAGATGAGATTGTCCAACTAGGTGAAATGATCCTAAGCAAAGGGGACTACAAACTCGAAGACCGAGATTACTATGCGCGGCACGTTAAGCGGGCTTATGATGGCTCGCTAGATAAGAGCAATGGTCGCTGGATCCGGAACCTGGATGAGCAATTGACCAAGACCATGGCAGATCGGGTGGTGGCCCAAGGTTCCGACGATATTGAGACCATCCTCAATAGCGATATCGATGCTGTCCTTAACCAAGGTAAGTATCAAGCAGGAGCCGACAAGGAAGAAGATGGGATGGCTGCCCTCAACCGTTTGGTTGGAATTGCTAAGGTGAAAGAGCAAGTCGAACAATTCGTAGCCATGGCTGAGTTCAATCAAAAACGGGCTGAACAAGGTGGCATCGTCGAAGATACGACCTTGCACTCTCTCTTTCTTGGAAATCCTGGTACAGGGAAGACCACCGTGGCCCGTATTTTGGGCAATATCCTCTTCCAAAAAGGGGTTATCAAGCAGAAGAAATTCATTGAAGTTTCGCGGAGCAATCTGGTTGGAGGCTACCAAGGTCAAACAGCCTTGAAGACGCGTGAAGTTTTGGAGAGTGCACTGGGTGGAGTCCTCTTTATCGATGAGGCCTACACGCTCTATACCGGTTTAAATGATGATTTTGGGAAGGAAGCCTTGGATGAAGTCCTCAAATTTATGGAGGATCACCGCCGCGATATCGTCATTATCTTTGCTGGTTACACGAAAGAGATGCACGACTTCTTGCAGGTCAATTCAGGTCTACAAAGCCGAATCCCGACTACATTTGATTTTGAAGACTACAGCCCAGATGAGATCGTGGAGATCGGTTTGTTAGGATTGCGTAAGCAAGGTTACCAAGTCAATGAAGCCCTTTATGGAGAGATTGTGAAAGGGAATTATATGCGTGCCAATGACCATAGTAATGGTCGCTGGGTCCGCAATCTCAATGAAAAACTCTTGCGTCAAGTATCAACTCGGGTAACCCGTGAAGGTAGTACAGACTACAATTCCATTTTGGATCAAGATTTGGAAGCTTTGAGAGAGAATAGCAGTTCTGAACAACCCCATACAGTGGATGATCAAGGCTATGTTCTTCCTTAAGCTAGAAGGAACAAGAAAAAGGATTCTGCAGGAGCGGGATCCTTTTTGCATGGACTTATGGTATACTAGGAGGAGATCATTCACTTATGAAGGAGAAAACAATGGTTTTACCAAATTTTAAAGAAAACCTCGAAAAATACGCTAAATTGTTAGTGGCGAACGGTATCAACGTGCAACCTGGCCATACCTTGGTCTTGAACATTGATGTGGAACAAAGAGAATTGGCCCACTTGATTGTGAAGGAAGCCTATGCCTTGGGGGCCCACGAAGTGATTGTCCAATGGGCAGATGATTTCACTACCCGGGAAAAATTCCTCCATGCACCGATGGATCGTTTGGACAATGTGCCAGACTATAAGATCGCGGAGATGAACTACCTCTTAGACCACAAGGCTAGTCGCTTGGGTGTGCGCTCGTCTGATCCAGGTGCCTTAAATGGTGTTGATGCAGAGAAGCTTTCTGCCTCTGCTAAGGCCTTGGGCATAGCCATGAAACCAATGCGCATCGCCACTCAATCTAACAAGGTCAGCTGGACCGTTGCTGCTGCAGCAGGTTTAGAATGGGCGAAAAAAGTCTTCCCAAATGCGGCGAGCGATGAAGAAGCAGTGGATCTCCTGTGGGATCAAATCTTCAAGACTTGCCGAGTCTATGAGGAAGATCCAGTCAAGGCTTGGGAAGAGCATGCTGCTATTCTCAAGAGCAAGGCAGATACACTTAATAAGGAACAATTCTCAGCCCTTCATTACACAGCTCCTGGGACTGATTTGACTCTTGGCTTGCCGAAAAACCACGTCTGGGAATCTGCCGGAGCCATCAATGCCCAAGGTGAAAGCTTCTTGCCAAACATGCCGACAGAAGAGGTCTTCACAGCTCCTGACTTCCGTCGTGCTGAAGGTTATGTCACCTCTACAAAACCGCTTAGCTACAATGGGAACATCATCGAAGGCATCAAAGTGACCTTTGAAAATGGAGAAATCGTAGATATCACCGCAGAAAAAGGCGATCAAGTCATGAAAGATTTGGTCTTCAAAAACAAGGGAGCGCGTGCCTTAGGTGAATGTGCTCTCGTACCAGATCCAAGCCCAATTTCCCAATCAGGCATTACCTTCTTCAACACCCTCTTTGATGAAAATGCCTCTAACCACTTGGCCATCGGAGCAGCCTATGCAACCAGCGTAGAAGGTGGCGCAGAATTCACAGAAGAAGAACTCGAAGCAGCCGGCCTTAACCGCTCAGACGTCCACGTCGACTTCATGATCGGCTCAAGCCAAATGGATATCGACGGCATCCGAGAAGACGGAACCCGCGTCCCAGTCTTCCGTAACGGAGATTGGGCAATATAGGGAGCAAAACAGAAATCAGTAACTCGAAGAGTTTGATTTCTACCTCGCTTTTCGATTTTAAGGCTCGGGCAAAAAAGGTCCACAGGACCTTTTTAGTACCCCCCGCCCAGTTGATTAGGAAATACGAGTCCCGCAGGTAGGAGTAGTTCCAATCAACCACTGCGCCAAGAGACAGAAATCGGTAGACGTAGTCTCGTAAAAAAAGTAAGGTAGTAGTGATGATTCACTACTACCTTACTTTTTTGTCATTTACCCTATTCTAATATCAAAAGGCCTTCTTTGATTTCAAATGGGTTATTTGGGTTGATGCGGTCATAGAACATGATGCCGTTGGTGTGGTCGATTTCATGTTGAACAACGATGGAGTTGTAGCCTTTGAGTTTGATGCGTTTCTTTTCCCCATCTTTTGTGAAATACTCAACCGTCACGCGGGCATGGCGAACCACATAGCCTGGGACGTTGCGGTCTACTGAGAGACAGCCTTCCCCGTCGCCAAGAGCTGCATCTTGAACAGAATGGGCGACAACCTTTGGATTGTACATGACTTCTTGAAGGCTATAGGCTTCTTTTGGTGGGTTGCCATCGGCATCTTCTGGATTGGGAACCAAAACAGCGATGATTCGTTTAGAGATATCCAGCTGAGGGGCAGCGAGTCCCACTCCTCCACGGAGGCCAAGTTTTTCAGCCATAACAGGGTCTTGAGAATAGTGCAAGAATTGCATCATTTTTTCACCCAGGATAATTTCCTGATCAGACAAAGGGAAGGTCACATCTTCTGCAACAGCTCGAAGTGTTGGATTTCCTTCGCGGATAATGTCATCCATATCAATCAAATGGGACGCTCTTGTAACTTTTTCAATTGCTTTCATCGTTTTACTCTCACTTTCTTTCTACCCTCCATGATAACACAAAAGAGCCTAAAATTAAAGTTATCTGTCGATGGTTTCCGCATGTTTGATGGACAAATCACTCATCATTTTGGGATCTAAAATCGTATAGACTCGCCCTTCTCTTTGGACTAACCCCTCTTCGATCATCTGCTTGATGACGCGGTTAAGGTGGCGGTAGCTGATCCCAAAACGCAGGGCCAGCTGATTCATCTTGGGTTTGAGGGTCCCATTTTCATCGCAATGTTCCAGAAAATGCGTAGCGAGGCGTTCCTTGACCGAATAATGAAAGTTGGCAGGAGCCAAATAGTTGATCTGGTGCAATTTCTCAGCCAAGGTCTTGGCCGTAGAGCGCAAAAAGGTTGGATCAAGCAGGAGGCGTTTCTTAAAGTGCTGGGCTGGGAGCTGGACGACTAGCGAGTCCTGGTCTGCAATGACCGATGTAATACAGACCCGATCGAGCAGGAGCTCAATCTCTCCTAAGAGTCCAGGTTTTTCTTGGATTTCAAGGATGGTGTCACTGCCGTTTTCAAGACTGTGAACGATCTTGAGCCGGCCTTTGAGAAAATAAGGAATGACATCTTGCTCAGAACCCTGGCGGCAGATATAATCTCCAGCCTGGTAGAGAACGAGGTCCAGCTGGCTGAGGCAGTCGCCCGGAAAGATCTGGTCCAATTGGTAGTCTGTGATGATTTCCTTGAGTCTGGTAGATGGGGAAATTTTTTTCATCTCAATCTCCTAAAATAGGACAAATGTCCTGTTTTTCTATTTCTAAATTGATTATACTAGGATTCTATTAAAAATACTAGTTTGAATCTTTTCTGAAAAAACCAGTAAAATCAAATGTTACCAGTAAAGTGTAGGAAATAAACAATGAAAAAAACAATGGAAAGAATCAGTCTCTTGAGCTTGTCGCTCATGTTGATCTCATCTTTTTCAATAACAGCCGGTTTGCCGGCTATGAAGGCCTATTTTAGCCACTTCGGCTATTCAGCAGGCCAGGTAGAACTCTTGGTTTCCCTGCCAGCCTTTGCGGTCGTGGCCATGCTCTTTTTAAATAGCGTGATCGAGCGGTGGATGAGTGAGCGTCAGATGATTGTCGCAGGGCTTTTACTCTTTTCAACTAGCGGGCTCTTGCCTTTGGTCGTACAGGACTATCCTCTCATCTTTCTAAGTCGTTTGCTCTTTGGTTTGGGGACAGGAATGATCAATGCCAAGGCTATTTCGATTATCAGTGAGCGCTACTCGGGCAATGACAAGACTCGGATGCTGGGCTATCGGGGATCTGCTGAAGTGGTGGGCTCTGCCATCTTGACCTTTATGGTGGGACAACTCTTACCCCTAGGCTGGCCAGCGATCTTTGCCGTATATGGTGGTGGTTACTTGATTTTACTCCTCTATATCCTTTTTGTCCCTTATCCTAAGGAGAAAAAACAGGCTAGCTTGAAGGTGAAAAAGTCAGGATCCGTCCGCCTTCGCTCTCCTCAATGGCGTTTTAGTCTAATGCTAGCCGTGATTGCTGGTATCATCATTTGTTTCAATTCCATCATTAGCCTGCGCGTGCCGGATATCATTGTTGACGCTCGTATGGGAACGGCGACAACAGCTGGAACCGTCTTGAGTCTGATGCAATTAACAGGGATTGTAGCAGGGGTAGGCTTTGCCAGTATGACACATGTTTTCAAAAAGAACTTGCTCATGATCATGTGCATTGGTTTCGGTCTAGCTCTGGCTTTGATTGGCTTGTCCGGACAGCTGTGGAGCTTGGTTCTAGGAACCCTCTTAGCCGGATTTACTTACAGTACGGGAGTCACCAGTATCTTCTATCACCTATCTGAAAAAATCCCGACCAATCTCCTGAACCTTGCGACCTCGCTGGTCTTGATCGGCTGCAATCTCGGATCAGCCCTCTCTTCTTTCTTCATCCAGTTGGTGACGCCACTAGCTCCCTCTAATAACCTGCTCTTTGTCTGGATTGGTGCTTTGATGGTCCTAACGGGAGTTTTTGCCTCACAATTGTTAGCACGAACGAAATGATGGAGAAATCATTTCGTTTTTTTAATTCAATCTATTGCGTCCTGTCACTAGCTCGTGTTATTATAGGAGGAGTGTGAAAAAAAGATTAGTTTAAAGGATAGAATAATGAAAAAAATCATGGAGAAAGTGAGTATTCTCGCGCTTTCATTTATTTTGACGACCTCGTTTTCGATTTCGAGTGCGCAGTCGGCCATGTTTGCCTATTACAAGGGAATTCCTCACAGCATGATTGAGCTCTTGGTCTCGCTTCCTTCTGCCGGGATCATGGTTTCACTCATCTTCAATAAATGGATTGGACGCCTATTTTCAGAGCGTCAGATGATTGTGACGGGCTTAGTTGCTTACGCTCTATGTGGCTTTATTCCCTTAATCAGTCCAGCTTATCCGGTTGTCTTTTTGTCTCGGATTATTTTCGGGATGGCAGTTGGTTTGCTCAATGTTTCTGCTATTGCCATTATCAGTGAGCGCTATAAAGGAAAAGAACGCGTCCAAACCCTTGGTATTCGTGGTTCTGCAGAGGTTGTTGGGACGGCCGTTTTAACCTTTGGAGTTAGCCTTTTGATTCGCTTTGGCTGGCAGGCTGCCTTTCTCGTTTACGGCATCAGCATTCCTATCTTACTTTTGTATCTCTTATTTGTGCCCTATGGATCTACGACGGAAGCAGTGGAGGAAAAACACCGGGATGTCAAGATGACAGGGGGTCAATGGCGGACAGCGCTCGGCTTAGCAGTCGTTGCGGCAGCTATCGTCTTGTCCAATGTCATGATCACCGTTCGGATTCCAAGTGTGGTAGAGCAAGTGGGACATGGCACTGCCCAAACTGCGGGGGTTATTTTAGCAGCCATGCAATTTGTTGGGATCTTGGCAGGTTTGGCTTTCTCGCCCTTGACCTATCTATTCCGTGATCGTTTATTATTGGTTTCGGGAGTAGCTTATGGTGTGGCCCAAATGTTGATCGGGGTCTCTCCAAATCTCTTGATTCTTGCCCTTGTAACCATTGCTTCTGGCTTCGCCTACAGTGTGGCTTTGACAACAGTTTACAATGTCTTATCTGATAAGATGCCAGCAGGGGTCTTGAGCCAGGCAACGTCCATTGCGGTTTTGGGATGTAGTACAGGTTCGATCGCAACGACCTTTGTCCTTAGTCTATTAGGGACGATCTCATCTGCTCCAGTCTTCATTTTTGGATTTTCTGGTATCCTCATGATCCTGGTTTCCTTTTTTGGCCTTTGGATTGTGCGAAAGAGCGGGAAGTAATTATGCGGCTAGATAAATTTTTAGTGGATTGCGGCGTGGGGAGCAGGACCGAGGTCAAGCAACTCCTCAAGCAAAAGAAAATCGCAGTAAATGGGAAAAATGAGACAGCAGGCAAACTGCAGATTGATCCAGACAAGGATCAGGTGACCTTTATGGGAGAAGACCTGGTCCATGAAACCTTCGTGTATTATCTGCTTAATAAACCAGCTGGGGTCATCTCAGCGACTGAAGATGATCACCACCAAACTGTGCTGGATTTATTGGATGAGACAGCCCGTCACAAGGAAGTCTTTCCTGTCGGGCGCCTGGATATCGATACCCATGGCTTGCTGCTTTTGACCAATAATGGCAAGCTCGCTCATGCCATGCTTTCGCCGAAGAAGCATGTGTCGAAGATCTACCGTGCCCAGGTGGATGGGATCATGGATGAGACAGATGTAGCCCGTTTTGAAGCAGGCATTGCCCTCAAAGACTTCACCACCTTACCTGCGAGATTGCAGATCTTAGAGGTGAATGAGGCAAATACCAGCTCCTACGTCGAAATCGAAATTGCTGAAGGAAAATTCCATCAGGTCAAGCGCATGGTCGCTGCCTGTGGCAAGGAAGTGGTGGATTTAGAGCGGATTTCTATGGGTCCTCTAACGCTAGATCCAAGCCTGAAATTGGGAGAATGGCGAAGACTCCATCCTTCTGAACTCAAGTCCCTAGAGGTCTTCGGAGTTCCCTTATAAGCAAAAAAACAAGCAGTCTGATTCTTACAGACTGCTTGTTTTTATTTGTATCAAGAAAATGTACTGAAAAGACAAAAAATGAATTTAATTGCTTGTACTATCAAAGCAAATTGTTTATAATGAAAAAAGATAGGTTGTGTATAAATTCACAATATGTAGTGATAATTTTTCGACTCACATACCTTATCTAGTAAACGTAGAAAAAGGAGAAAAATCGTTTATGAAAAAGTGGCTTTATTCTGTTGTGACAACAGTTGCCCTATTTTTACTAGCGGCTTTAGGATTTGCCAAACCCAATAGTCCAGCTAAAGTCCATGCAGATACGATCAATGATGTTGTGACATCTGTAAACATCTCGAAATCAACTGGTGGAGCGATTACAGATCCACTCGGTGTTTGGGAGAGTTTTCAAGTTGAAGCAAACTTTGTGTTGCCAAATGGTCGTGTAAAAAAGGGAGATAAGACCGTTATCCAACTTGGAGATGACTTTAAGGTCTTTGAAACGGACACCATTGACCTGCTGGATCCAAGCGGTCAAAAAGTTGCGACAGCAACAGTAGATGATCAAAGAAAAGTCATCACCGTAACCTATACGGACTATCCTGAAAGAATGGCCAATGTGACAGGGAAACTGCGTTTCTTTGCGCGTGTAGACCACCAAGTCGTCAAAGGACAAAAGACACTTGATTTTACTCTTACGATCGATAAGAAAGTGATTTCAGGTGGGAATATCGATTACAAAGGGGTCAATCCAGGTGAGAATCCTCCTACTCCAGAAGTCTTTAGCAAGTGGGGGTGGACCAACTCAGATGATAAATTAAAATTGACCTATACATTGAACATCAATCAAGGCCACACAGCCCTTCATAATATTGATATTAAAGACCAATTGGCCTTTACAGATGGAAAAATCAAAGCAGATTCTGTCAACATCCATACAGGAACTTGGCAGGTTAGTGACGAAGATGGGGCTTATCATTTAAAAGATACCACAAACGTCACCAAGAATTACTCCCCTGTTGTCAGCGCTGATGGTCGTTCTCTAACGGTTCATATTGGAGATCTAGCTCCTGAACAAGGGATGACTGTTCGCTATGATGTCTATCTGGACAAGGTCCCAGCCATCAATACATCCTACAAAAACAATGCGACAATGACAGCTACAGAAATCAAGGAGCAAAATAAGGTAGCAGACGTTCTGTATCAGTTCCTCGATGGAAAATTCAATGGTGAGAAATATTCCTTCACGATTCACAAAAAAGGTGAAAATGGCCAAGCGCTTGCCGGTGCCGTCTTTGCTGTGACAGCAGATGATACTGGTGAGCAAGTGGGAACCATTACGACAGATGAGAATGGTGTTGGCACTATTACGGGCTTGATCAAACAAGCTTATACGGTTCAAGAAATTCAAGCTCCAACTGGCTATGTTCTCTCAGAAGAACTTATCAAGATCAGCAAGGACGATTTTGGAAATGACCTTGCGATTTCTCGTGATGTTGTGAACCAAAAAGAAAAAACAAGTGTCTCTGGCCAAAAGACATGGAATGACAATGACAACCAAGATGGCAAGCGTCCATCAAAAATCACAGTCAATCTCCTAGCAAATGGTGTCAAAGTCGCTTCTAAAGAAGTGAAACCAGATGCGGTAGGAACTTGGGCTTATCATTTTGATAATCTCGATGTGGTCGATGATGCTGGCAATGTCATTGCCTACACTGTTTCAGAAGAACCTGTTGAAGGCTATGAAGCGACTATTGAAGGAACCAATATTACCAACAGTCGGACACCAGAAGTTGTTGAGATTCCAGTAACGAAAGTTTGGAAAGACAATGATAACCAAGATGGCGTTCGTCCTGACAAGGTCACTGTTCGTCTCCTTGCAGATGGTACAGAAGTAGCTAGCCAAGAGCTAAGTGCAGCGACTGATTGGAAGACAGTCTTTACCAATCTTCCAAAATACAATCACGGCAAACAAATTGTCTACACAGTCACAGAAGACACAGTAGCCAATTACTCTGCTGCGATTGATGGAACAACCATTACCAATAGCTACAAGCCAGGTAAAACCAGCGTTACTGTTACAAAACGTTGGGAAGACAACAATGACCAAGATGGCAAACGTCCAAGCACCATTAAGGTACAGCTCTATGCAGATGGCAAAGCTCAAGGAAAAGAAGTAGAACTTTCTGCTAAAAATAACTGGACTCATACCTTTAGCAATTTGCCTCTAAAAGCGAAAGGCAAAGAGATTCAGTACCAAGTGAAAGAAGTTGGAACAGTCAAAGGCTATACTAGTACGGTCGATGACAGTAACAAGGGAAATGTAGTGATCACCAATAGCCGCACACCAGAAGTAACGGAAGTAGCGGTCAAGAAGATCTGGGATGATGCAGACAATAAAGATGGTCTTCGTCCTGAAAAAATCACAGTTCGTCTCCTTGCGGATGGTCAAGAAGTAGCTGTAAAAGAAATCACAGCTACTGATAATTGGCAGGCAAGCTTCACGGATCTACCTGTATACAAGGAAGGTAAGAAGATTGCCTACACGATTACAGAGGATCCAGTAGCAGGTTATACAAGCAACATTGATGGTTTCACGGTAACCAATCGTCATACACCACCAACAACACCTCCTACCACACCACCAAGTACACCGCCAACGACTCCGCCTACAACCCCACCAAGCACACCGCCAACGACTCCGCCTACAACCCCACCAACAACTCCACCGACGACACCACCAACAACGCCGCCAAGCACACCGGAAAAACCAGAAACTCCAACTACACCAAAAGAAGGAAAGAAAAAATTTCTTCCATCAACTGGTGAAGTTGTTGCTTACGGATTGACCATACTCGGTGCACTCTTAGCAATTTTTGCTTTGGCTTTGCTCTTGCGTGGTAAACGGAAAGAGAAATAAGCTTCATACCGATAAAGAGGCTGGGACAAAAGTCCTAGCCTCTCAATTATTTTTGGATTGTCGAGCAAGACGCAGTGGTTGTGTGGGCTCTACTACGCTGATTCCATCAGCTTTTACAGCCCTACTCAACTGTGCGGAGGTGGGACGACGAAATCAAATTCTAACGAATTACCGATTTCTGTCCCACTCTCTTTTGAATAAGTTGCTTGAAGAATGATCCATCAAATTGTCCAAATTCCCAAGGTTCTTTTTAGAAAAGAGAAAAGCTCCTCTCGAAGGAAACATAAGTGTTTGACAGAAAGATGAAATCTTGGTAGAATAAGAAGGTCGAATAGACAACTAACTCTTTCTTGGTAGCAGGATATGCCAAACCTGCCACTCGGATAGAGCATAAAGAAAAGGAGCTTATCATGGCAATCTCAAAAGAGAAAAAAAATGAAATCATTGCACAATACGCACGTCACGAAGGTGATACAGGTTCAGTAGAGGTTCAAGTTGCTGTCCTTACTTGGGAAATCAACCACCTTAACGAACACATCAAACAACACAAAAAAGACCACGCTACTTACCGTGGTTTGATGAAGAAAATCGGTCGCCGTCGTAACTTGTTGGCTTACCTTCGTACAAACGACGTTAACCGTTACCGTGAGTTGATCAACTCTCTTGGACTTCGTCGTTAATCATGATGCTAAGGGCGCCAAAAATCCGTATGAAAATAGGGAAACGACACAGTGTTCGATGAACACAAGGAGTTTCATCTTTTTCACTAGGATTTTAGCCCGAGCTCAAAACAGCTCTCTGAATTCAGGGAGCTGTTCTTTTTTGCCAAGTGCTTAGGCCGTGTTCAATTGAGCATATCTTGAAATAAAGCTACTCTAGTTGAGTAGCTTTTTTGTTTTTTGTCACCTTGCCTCGATATACTCGAGTATAATCTTCGGCTACGGTTCCTAGCATCGTAAGGTAAAATAGACCAGAACTATCTCCCTTCGGGGAGATTTTTTGTTTTCAGAAGAAATCCGGTACAATCTTCGGTTCGTCGCCTTGTCTAGAAACGTTTTATCTAGCAAGAATGGAGCTCTCTGGATTCAGAGGGCTTTTTTCTTGTCTTTTCCTTATCGAACGAGATTCATCATTCTGAGGAAGTCGTTTTATTTGACAGATGTAATGTCTAGAGTTACAATTGATGCATCATAAGAAATAGAGGTTATCGATATGATTGAAATTACATATCTAGACAGTGCAAAACAAGAAAGAGTCATGCATTTTGATTCCTACGAAGAGTTTGAACGCTCCCAACAAGCTTGCTTGATTGGGGTAGCAGATTTTTATCCTGTTGTGAAACTGACCTATAATGGGCATGAGTTGGATTACCAAGGGACTTACGGGGATGTTTTCTTCTATTTGATGAAGCAAGATTTGACGCAGTACCAAAACTAAAGGAGAAAGAAAATGGCAAAAGCAATTACAGACGCAACATTTGAAGCAGAAACAAAAGAAGGTTTGGTCTTGGTAGACTTTTGGGCAACCTGGTGTGGTCCATGTCGCATGCAAGCTCCTATTTTAGAAAAATTATCGGAAGAACTTTCGGAAGATGAGTTAAAAATCCTAAAAATGGATGTGGATGAAAATCCAGAAACAGCGCGTGCTTTCGGCATTATGTCCATTCCAACCTTGCTCTTTAAAAAAGATGGGCAGGTTGTTAAACAAGTAGCAGGAGTGCATACCGCAGCACAAATTAAGGCCATTGTGGCAGAGTTAAGTTAGTAAAAAAGAGTAAGATGGGAACGAATCGTTCTATCTTACTCTTTTTGTATTGACCTTTTAAAATTGGCTTATTGAGTCAAGAGATCCATAATCTCTTCGATACTTGATTTGCTACCTTTTTTTAGATAGTTTTCTTTACTACCTTTTTTAAAAGTTGACAAATTTGGTACCGTCTTGACATTCATATCATGTGCAAAAGCTGTGATGTTTTTTCGCTCCTTTGAGTCGTTATCCAGGTAATAAACGGTCTGATTCGTTTTTTGAATAGCAACTGCTAATTTAGGAGAGAATTTTTGACAGTATGGACAGGATTCGCGACCGATATAGAGAATGAAATCTTCTTTATTGTTGATTTTCTCTTGTACTTCAGATAGCGGAATCTTTTTGACGTAAGTCATTGCTTCCTTGTAAGAATCTGGAGTAATAATTTCTCTCTTTTTGAAATTCAAGTATAAAATAGCAAGCAGAGATGTTGTGCAAATGGACAAAATGAGAATCGTTAATTTCTTATTCACAAGCAACACCGTCACCATCTCTATCTAAACGAGGGCTATAACCAGCTTGTCCTCTGTATAGCGGTGCAGCACCTGCAGCGCGTGCTTCACTACAATTTCGATAGCCCCCTTGTTGAGGTTGTGTGACAAATGCTTGTTGTTGCTGCGTTTGTTGGGCAGCCGCGGCTTGTCTTGCCTGCTCAGCAGCTGCGGCTTGTCGAGCTCGTTCAGCTTCAGCAGCTTGTTGTTCCCTGACAGTAATGGCATTTTGTACTAATCCAACACGATGAGTTAAGCGATCTTTTGTTCCTTGATCAGCTACATTTGCGATGGCAGCTTGGGCTGGGGCGATATTTTCTGTTACTTGATTGTTTTCTAAGGCTTGTACGGCAGCTTCAGCTTGAGCAGCAAGTTGTTTTGCTTCAGCCTCTTTCTTTTCACGCTCTTCTTTTTCTTTTCGTTCCTGTTCTTCTTTCGCCTTTTTCTCGCGCTCTTCTTTTTCTTTTCGTTCTTGCTCCTCCTTTGCTTTTTTCTCTTTTTCTGCTTTCTCCTGTTCGTCGCGTTCTTTTTTTGCTTTTTCTTCTTTTTGAACGAAACCTACCTGTTTTTCAGTTTCTTTTTGAGAAGCTTCATTTTGATTTGAGCAAGCTCCAAATAATAACGCAATTAAGATTGTTAAAATCAACCGTTTTTTCATAATGTTACTCCCTTCGGATATTTATCCAAGAATAATCATACCATAATATAAAAGCGCTTTCAATCACTAACTGGTAATATTTAAATAAAAAATCAGACTTAGAATAAACTAAGTCTGAAAACTGTACTTATTCTCCCAATTCGGCACTGTAAGCAATGATTTGATCGACAGTGTCTGAAAGGAATTGGATGGTATCGCGGAGTGGTTTGTCAGTCGAGATATCTGCTCCGATAATCATAGCTGACTCAAGTGGGGTCTTGCTGCCACCTGATTTAAGGAGGTCTAGCCAATCTTTAGCTCCGTTTTCGGAGTTTTTCAAATGCAAGTATCCCGCTGTTGAGATAACCAAGCCAGCTGAGTAGGTATAGCTGTAAAGCCCCATGTAGTAGTGGCTTTGGCGCATCCAGGTCAAGGCTGCATCGTCATCGATTTCAACGGCATCTCCCCAGAACTCTGTCAAGACTTCCTTCATGATGCTATTGAGTTTGCTAGCGCCGAAGGTGCCACCTTCTTCGATCAAGGTGTAGACCTTGCGTTGGAAGGCTGCTTCTAGCAAGTGGGTGATGAAGTTGTGGAAGTAGGTATCTGTCAAGCGGTGAGCTAGGGCAAAGCGTTTTTGACGAGGATCGTCAAACTGGTGTTCCAAGTAGTCGCTGAGGAGGAGCTCGTTAAAGGTAGAAGGAGCTTCCACATAGTAGGTCGACATGTGGGCGTTGAAGTAGCTTTGGTTGTTGTCTGAGAAGATGAATTGACCAGAGTGTCCAATCTCATGGATCAGGGTATAAACATCGCTCATCCGTCCTGTCCAACTCATGAGGACATAAGGATGGACGCGGTAAGGGTCAGCTGCATACCCACCGGAATCCTTACCTTCATTGGCCGCAAAGTCGACCCAGCGTTCGGTTTGGTAGCGAGCAATTTCGCGAGAATATTCTTCGCCAAGAGGTGCCACCGATTTCATGACCAAGTCATAAGCGTCATCAATAGTAACATCTGGGTTGAGCGCACTGTCCAAATCCAACTTCCAATCAGCGAAAGTCATTTTTTCAAGGCCGTTGACCTTGGCTACGTGTTTGAGGAATTTTTGAGCAACCGGTGCGAAGTCCTTCATGATCAGGTCAATCTGACGATCAAACATAGAACGATCCACTTCCTGCTCAGCCAAGAGATAGTCAAAGACAGAATCGTAGCCCCGCATATCTGCGATCAGCTTTTCAGACTTAACTTGAGCTAGATAGGTAGCAGCAGCCGTGTTTTGGTGCTTGCGGAGGCCTTCTGAGAAGGAACGAAAGGCTTTTTCACGAACTTCCGCATTCTCATGGTTTTGGTAGAAGTTTTCATAGGTAACAAAGCTATTCTTGTAAACTTTTCCATCCACTTCAAAATCAGCCATTTCAAAGTCGCCTGCCCGCATCTTGGTATAGATGTCTTGAGGCCCGTAGAAGACTTCACCCAGGTTGGTCAAGGTCTTTTCCACATCAGCTCCCAAGTAGTGAGCTTTTTTGATTTTAGCCTGACGAATGGCAAAAGTGAGGTGAGGGAGTTGCCCCAGGCGTTCGAGGACTTCTTCATCCGATTCTACCAAAGCATCATCAAAGAAGGAAAGTTCGACGCTGGCCCAAGTTTCGAAATCCATCCCTGCTTGGGCAATTTCTGCAAAAGCTTCGTCGCCAAAGTCAGTGGTTTGTGGCATAAAGCTGTAGTTGCCAATGTGGCTGAGTTGGATCTGAATTTGCTCAAAAATCGCAAAGGCAGCTTCGAAGTCTTCAACGGTGTGGAGGTTGCCCTTGTAATTACGGACAAATTCATTGATTTCTTCACGTGTTTTTTCAATGGCACGCAAGAAGTCTTCCTGGTCTTGGTAGAGGGCTGTGAGGTCCCAGAGTTCGTTCTCAGGAAATTCAGAACGTTTTTTTAATTCCATAATGTTCTCCTTTTGATCGGTATTCTTCCTTAAGTATAGCAGAAAATAGGACAGAAACATAGAGGGAGAGGGGAAAATGCTTATGTAAAAATCTTGAAAAGAGCTGGAAAAATTGACCATTTTTGATATACTAGGATAGATATGAGGAGGTTTTTATGAAAAAGGTTATGATTTCACTACTGGCGGGTGCGTCCGTTCTAGCTCTGGTGGCTTGTACGCCCAAACGCTATGAACGCCAAAGCAAACCAAAGACAGCAACGTCATCATCAGTTAAAAAAGAGAAGAAAGATACAGGTCAGAAGTATTATCAAGATGTATTAGATCGCTATAAATCTTATGCGGTTGCCATTAATACTAAGGACCAAACAGCTTTACAAAATGAACTAAAGAAGATCGAAGCAACTTCAGAAGAATATGCCTATGTCTTTAACCTTCAAACACTTGGAAGCACCAATGAGTGGCAATATGCTTTTGAGGATCTTAATCGTGATGGTAATGATGAACTGCTGATTGGGGATGGCAAAACGATTGCTGCTGTGTATTATTTGAAAGATAACCAGCCAACCTTGTTCCACGTAGCCTATGTGGCTTCTGCAGGTGGCTATCGCTCTAGTTTAGAAGTTTTTGACAATGGGCAAATCGTTTATGCTACTTGGCAATCCCTTAATCCAGAAATGGAATTAACCCTTTATTCGCTAGGAAAAGGGGAAGCCAAGGAAGAAAAGAAAGCAACCATTCAAATTGGTGGAAAGGAAACAGCAGAACAAGCTCTTGGGATTTCAGCTAAGAAGTTGAACATCACTAAGCTTGACTGGAAGACGTTTGACGGTTCAGGGGATTCCAAATCAACAGCTAAAGCAGAAGAGAAAAAATCAGAAATCTTCCAAGTACAAGTTACCGTAGCCGATCTCCGTATTCGAAAAGAGCCCTCAACCTCAGCTCCCTCAGCAGGAATGATCGCAAAAGGGACTCACACCATTACGGAAACCGTAGAGGCAGATGGTCATACATGGGGCAAATTGGAATCTGGACAAGGCTGGATCGCCCTTGACTATACAACGCGCGTGGATGGGAATGCCGAATCAGCTCCTGCCCCTGCCAAAACAAGGACTGGAATGAATCTGGATGAAATCAAAGCTGGGAATTTCTCAAGTGTAGCGGGAGTTTGGGAAAATAAGCATGGTACGAGCATTGAGTTTGATGCGCAAGGGATTGTGAAAGTCAATGGTAGTGCTGTTAATGGTGTTCAATTTTCTGGTTTTTACTTCAAGGAAGGTAATCTACACGGAGTTAGTCGGATGCCTGGGGCAACGAATGACACGCCTATTCTTTTTATTCCTTCAAGAGAAGGTGGCAGTGAATCCATTTACTGGAGTAAGAGTGATGCTACGAATGGGAACGATTTGTACTACCGTGTGAACTAAAAAATAAGGAGACAAATATGAAAAAAATTGGAACATATTTACTAGCTGCAGCCCTCTTGCTTTCCCTAGCAGCTTGCGCTCCAAAACGCTATGAGCGTAAGCACAGTCCGGTAGGAGCATCATCGGTCAAAAAATCATCTGATAAGGCCCAAGAAAAAGAGCAAACAGAAGAAACTAAATCAGATGAACATGATAAAGAAGCCATTGGGACCTTGTCAAAAGCAGACCAAGCGGATATCTATTCGATCATTGAAAACAGTGCGTCTTTGACCTATTCACTTCAGGTGCAACCGACTCGCTTGCTAGAGTTGAACAATGATCACGGTGCGGTTGATGGTTACCCACAAGACATGTTCATTGATTACTACAATACCTACACGCCAGAAACCTATAATTTGCAAGATGTCATTGATAAATTGAATGCAGAAGAGACCTCGGACTCTATCCGCAGTCTTTCACAAGACCAGCTGATCCAACTAACAAACGAAAAGAAAGACGGCTGGATCTATTCGACAAAAGACAAGGCCTTCTACGAAATTGTACCTGGTGGTCGTGGCGGAGCGATGCCACCGATGGAGATTCCTTCACCAGATGAATGGGTAATCAATGAAGATTCAGTTGAAGTGACAACGACTATCCAAGGAACTTCCGATCCATACAGACGTTTTGTCTTGAAACGCAACAACAAGAATTACAAGGGTGGAACCCACAAAACACGCTTTTATGTCGACAGCACTGAATTCGTGAAATCGTAAAAATAATCAAAAGCTATATCTAGCTCTAAAATTTTTATATAGAACTTGCTGAAGATTCACAGAAAAAGGCCCTCAAAGCCTTTTTCTTTTGGGCTTGAATATGTTAAAATAAAAGGTATACGTGCTTGGATACAAAGATGAGGATATAACATATAGATGGGCTGTCGAAATTCCTAACTCATTGAGTTGGGTGTCCTTGGTATCTTGAGTAATTGAATTTTGGCCTCATTTCTTAGGAAAAAAGATCAGCTTCCTAGCACTCATCGAGTGCGGCGTCACCTTCCTATTTTTCTACAGAAATGTTCGGCAAGCCGAACCGTCCAAAATAACTTGAGTAATTGAACCCGGCCGAAAAGCTGTGTAAAAAAGATAAACTGTCTTGTCTTCATCGAAGACTTCGCCAGTTTCCTATTTTTACTTTGCTTTTTGCGGCCTTAGTATCTTGATAGTTGAACACGGGCTAAATCCCTAGTGAAAAAGATAGATTTCCTGGTGTGCGTGGCACACTGCGTCAATCTCCTATTTTCATACGGGATTCTACACGCCCTTTGTATCCTGATTTTTGTAGGCAAGTCGTATAATTTTATCAATCCAAAGGGGATTACAATGACAAAACAAGTGTTTCAAACGACTTTTGCGGGTCGTGAGTTAATCGTAGAGACTGGTCAGGTTGCTAAGCAAGCAAATGGCTCTGTTGTCGTGCGTTATGGGGAGTCAACTGTCTTGACTGCTGCCGTTATGTCTAAGAAAATGGCAACTGGGGATTTCTTCCCACTTCAAGTTAACTACGAAGAAAAAATGTATGCGGCTGGGAAATTTCCTGGTGGCTTTATGAAACGGGAAGGTCGTCCTTCTACAGATGCGACTCTGACAGCGCGTTTGATTGACCGTCCAATCCGTCCAATGTTTGCGGAAGGTTTCCGTAACGAAGTGCAAGTTATCAACACAGTCCTTTCTTACGATGAAAATGCATCTGCCCCAATGGCAGCTATGTTTGGTTCATCCTTGGCTCTTTCTATCTCAGATATTCCGTTTGACGGACCTATCGCTGGGGTCCAAGTAGGCTATGTTGACGGGGAAATCATCATCAACCCAACGCAAGAACAAGCTGAGCGCTCTCTTCTTGAATTGACAGTAGCTGGTACCAAACACGCTATCAACATGGTAGAGTCTGGTGCCAAAGAATTGTCAGAAGAAATCATGTTGGAAGCTCTTCTCAAAGGGCACGAAGCCGTTAAAGAATTGATTGCCTTCCAAGAAGAAATCGTTGCGGCAGTTGGGAAAGAAAAAGCAGAAGTGGAATTGCTTCGTGTGGATGCTGACTTGCAGGCTGAAATCATCACAGCCTACAACAGCGACCTTCAAAAAGCGGTCCAAGTAGAAGAAAAATTGGCGCGTGAAGCTGCGACTCAAGCAGTCAAAGATCAAGTCACAGCAGTTTACGAAGAAAAATATGCCGACCACGAAGAGTTTGATCGCATCATGCGGGACGTGGCTGAAATCTTGGAACAAATGGAACATGCAGAAGTGCGCCGTCTAATTACAGAAGACAAGGTTCGTCCGGATGGTCGTAAGGTCGATGAAATCCGTCCTTTGGATGCACAAGTCGACTACCTTCCTCGTGTGCACGGTTCAGGTCTCTTTACTCGTGGACAAACGCAAGCCCTTTCTGTCTTGACATTGGCACCAATGGGTGAAACGCAAATCATCGATGGTTTGGATCCAGAGTACAAGAAACGCTTTATGCACCACTATAACTTCCCACAATACTCGGTTGGTGAAACAGGTCGTTACGGTGCGCCTGGTCGTCGTGAAATTGGTCACGGTGCTCTTGGTGAGCGTGCCCTTGCTCAAGTATTGCCAAGCTTGGAAGAATTCCCATATGCCATCCGTTTGGTAGCAGAAGTATTGGAATCAAATGGTTCTTCATCTCAAGCCTCTATCTGTGCGGGAACACTTGCCCTTATGGCTGGTGGTGTGCCAATCAAGGCCCCAGTAGCTGGTATTGCCATGGGTCTCATTTCAGATGGAAACAACTACACCGTATTGACAGATATCCAAGGTTTGGAAGACCACTTTGGAGACATGGACTTCAAGGTAGCTGGTACGCGTGACGGAATTACTGCCCTTCAAATGGATATCAAGATCCAAGGGATTACTGCAGAAATCTTGACAGAAGCGCTTGCTCAAGCCAAGAAAGCTCGTTTTGAAATCCTTGATGTGATTGAAGCAACGATTCCAGAAGTGCGTCCAGAATTGGCACCAACTGCTCCGAAAATTGATACCATCAAGATTGATGTGGACAAAATCAAGATTGTCATCGGTAAGGGTGGAGAAACCATCGATAAGATCATCGCAGAAACAGGCGTTAAGATTGATATCGACGAAGAAGGTAACGTATCGATCTACTCGAGCGACCAAGATGCGATTAACCGTGCCAAAGAGATCATTGCTGGTTTGGTGCGTGAAGCCAAAGTGGATGAAGTCTACCATGCCAAAGTGGTTCGGATTGAGAAATTCGGTGCCTTTGTCAACCTCTTTGATAAGACAGATGCCCTCGTTCATATCTCTGAAATGGCTTGGACGCGCACCAACCGTGTCGAAGACTTGGTAGCGATTGGCGATGAAGTGGATGTCAAGATTATCAAGATTGACGAAAAAGGTCGTGTCGATGCTTCTATGAAGGCACTATTGCCACGTCCGCCAAAACCTGAACATTCAGAAGAAAAAGGTGAAAAGGGTCCTCGTCATGGCGATCGTCCTCGTCACCACAACAAAGACCACAAACCTAAAAAAGACTTTATCATTACACAAAAAGATTCAGAATAATCATTAGAAAAGGAGGAGCACGGTATGGGATGGTGGCGTGAAACCATCAATATTGTAAAAGAAAATGACCCAGCAGCGCGTACCTCGCTGGAGGTCCTTTTGACCTATCCGGGCGTCAAAGCACTGGCAGCTCACCGTGTTTCCCACTTTTTGTGGAACCATGGTTTTAAGCTCTTGGCGCGGATGCATAGCCAATTCTGGCGTTTTTGGACCCAGATCGAAATCCATCCAGGTGCGACCATTGCTTCGGGTGTCTTTATCGACCATGGAGCGGGTCTCGTTATCGGGGAAACAGCCATTGTTGAAAAAGGTGTCATGCTCTACCATGGGGTGACCCTTGGGGGAACAGGAAAGGATGTCGGCAAACGCCATCCGACGGTACGTGAGGGAGCCTTGGTTTCCGCCCATGCTCAAGTCATCGGCCCGGTGGAAATCGGAGCCAAGGCCAAAGTCGGAGCGGGAGCTGTCGTCGTCTCAGATGTACCAAGTGATGTGACCGTTGTCGGTGTTCCAGCCAAGATTGTGCGGGTGCACGGTCGAAAAGATGAACCGGTTATTCACCAAGAAGAAGAAAAACGGGAATACTATATGAACAAGCTGGAGCATGCTAAGGAAGCTAGCCATCGGTCTTCGAGTTTGTAAGGAGATCGCTACGTGATTCAATCAACCAATACATTGAATGACCACCAACTACTGGAAGCAAAGGCCCTTATTGCCACCTGTCAGAAGTATGACGGAACGTTTCGGGATCCTTATCTCTCCAATATGCTCAATTTTGATCCCGATATGCCCGCCTTTTTCCTTTATTATGAAAAAGGTGAACTTGTTGGCCTATTAACCGTCTATGCGGATGACCAAGATGTGGAAGTAGCGATCCTGGTCCATCCCAATCATCGACGTCAGGGAATTGCGCGTGCTTTGTATGGAAGTTTTGAGAAAGAAACGGCATCTTATCCAATTGAGTCTGTGACTTTTCAGACAGAGCGTATTTTTCTAGAGTGCCATCCTGATTTTGCCAGCAATTGGGGACTGGTTGAGGATGAAGAGACAGAAACTTGGTTAGGACGTGATCGAACCGCTTATGCATTAGATTCCCGTTCGGATGTCGATGTGCTCTTGGCAGAGCCTTCTTATCTTGAAGCCATTGCCCAGCTCCACCACCAAACCTTTGCAGATGAAGTGGAAGCACCGGAAGTGAGCCACAGATACATTTTGGAGGCCTTGAAGGATCCTGATAGTCTGCTTTACATGTTACTCAAAGAAGGTCAAGTGATTGGCGTTTGTACGGTCGATATGTCTGGAAAATGCAATTACCTTTATGGACTAGCGATTGCTGAAGTCTATCGTGGGCAAGGTTACGGAAGCTATCTGGCAAAATCCCTCATCAACCAACTCATGGAGCAAAATGATAAGGCATTTCAGATTGCAGTGGAAGATAGCAATGTAGGTGCCAAACGCTTGTATGAAAAGATTGGCTTTATCAAACAGACTCAGGCGGTTTATTTGAAGCCAAAAGAGTAGAAACAGAAAGGAAATGAAGCGTGTTAAAAATTTATGATACCATGTCTCGTGATTTGAGAGAATTTATCCCCATCGAGGAAGGAAAGGTCCGCATGTATGTTTGTGGGCCAACGGTTTACAACTATATCCACGTAGGGAATGCCCGCTCAACGGTGGCCTTTGACACGATTCGTCGCTACTTTGAGTATCGTGGCTACGAAGTTGCTTACATTTCCAACTTTACAGATGTGGATGATAAGATCATTAACCGTGCCAAAGAAGAAGGCATTACTCCACAGGAAGTGGCAGACAAGTATATTGCGGCCTTCCGTGAGGATGTAACGGCTCTCGGGGTCAAACCTGCAACCCGCCACCCTCGTGTGGTTGAGTTTATGGATGACATCATTCGTTTTGTCGCTGACTTGATCGAAAAAGGCTATGCCTATGAGAGCCAAGGCGATGTTTATTTCCGTGTGGAAAAATCCCACAACTATGCAAAATTAGCCAACAAAACTCTAGAAGACTTGGAGCTAGGCGCTTCTGGTCGGACAGATGAGGAAACAGCCCGCAAGGAAAATCCAGTCGACTTTGCCCTTTGGAAAGCTGCCAAACCAGGAGAGATTTCCTGGGACAGCCCTTGGGGCACTGGCCGTCCGGGTTGGCACATCGAGTGTTCGGTCATGTCAACGGAGATTTTAGGGGATACCATTGATATTCACGGTGGTGGTGCTGACCTTGAATTTCCGCACCATACCAATGAAATTGCCCAGTCAGAAGCTAAGACGGGAAAAACTTTTGCCAACTACTGGATGCATAATGGCTTTGTCAATATTGACAATGTCAAGATGTCCAAGTCCTTGGGGAACTTTATCACCGTGCATGATGCTCTCAAGACCATTGATGGCCAAGTGCTTCGCTTCTTCTTTGCGACCCAGCACTACCGCAAGCCCATTAACTTCACAGAAAAAGCGGTGCGCGATGCGGAAACCAACCTCAAGTATTTGAAAAATACCTATGAGCAACCGTTCACAGGAGGAGTAGATTCAGCAGACTTGCAAGGCTTTGTGGACAAGTTTATCGCGGCTATGGATGAAGATATCAATGCGGCAAACGGAATCACTGTCGTCTTTGAATTGGCTAAATGGATCAATTCAGGTCACTACAACCAAGACGTCAAGGATGCCTTGACCAAGATGTTAGAAGTCTTTGGAGTGGTCTTTGTCGAAGAAGTCTTGGATGCAGATATTGAAGCCTTGATCGCTGAACGTCAGGAAGCGCGTGCTAAGAAAGATTTTGCCCGAGCTGATGCCATTCGTGATGAATTGGCTGCGCAAGGAATCAAGCTCTTGGATACAAAAGAAGGTGTAAGGTGGACACGTGATTGATGTCAATCTAATCAATGGGATTGCCCTTGCCTTTGAGGGAGATGCAGTCTATTCCATGTATATTCGCAGACACCTGATTTTTCAAGGGATGACCAAGCCCAATAAGCTTCACCAGGCTGCCACCCGCTATGTCTCTGCTAGAGCTCAGGCCAGCTTGATTGAAGGCATGCTGGAGCAAGAAATTCTGACGGAAAAAGAGTTGGAGATCTACAAGCGCGGTCGCAATACCAATAGCCATACCAAGGCCAAAAATGCCGATGTCGTGACCTATCGGATGTCGACGGGCTTTGAGGCTGTCATGGGTTATCTCCATATGACGGGGGAGCTCTATCGTCTAGAAGAGCTGATTGACTGGTGCATCCAGCAAGTAGAAGAAGGAAGAAAGCAGTGAAAAATATCAGAGAGTGGTTCCCTCATGCAGAGGTGACGGATCAAGCCAATCCACCAGCTGGTTATGTAGCCATTCCCCTTCAGGCTCATCAATGGCTGCTGCTGAAGGAAGAAGAGCTAACCGAGCGAGAAAAACAATTGATTTCCTGGTTGGGTGGTGAAGAAGAGGTTGCCCCTAATCCTTGGTACCAATACCTGATCGATGGAAAGGGAGAAGCCCCTCAAGTCATCAAAAAAATGCAACTCGTCTATTGCCACATCTCGCACTCGACAGCAGAAGGGACAGCTTCTTGGTTGGAGATGATGCAGACACTCTTGCCCAATTTCCGAGCAACCTTGCAACTGAGTGGGCAGGACTATGTGCTCATTCTGGACCAAGACCAGTCTTTGCCTGTGGCCGATATCTTAAAAGATACCGTCTCTGCCATGGAGTATGACTTCAATATTCGTTTATCTATCCTGGTCGGGCAAGTATGGACCGAGTCTAAAGACGGGAAAGTGTCTCCTGTCATCCGAGCAGAACAGGCTGTCTTTCGAGCTTGGATTCGAGAAGGTCATCAAGGTGTTTATCGCTTTTCTCAACTCTACCTATGGGGAATCGAGCAGGCAGATTTGGAACTCCATCCTATCAAAAAACGTTTGCATCAGTTGATTGGAAGTCAAGACCAGTTGCAGGACATCATTGTCGCCCTCTGGGACAACGGGGCAGTCGTCACCAAGGCGGCCCAGCAACTTTATCTCCATCGCAATTCCCTTCAATACAAGATTGACAAGTGGGAGGAGTTGACGGGTCTTCAGTTGAAAAATCTGACAGATCTAGCCTTGTGCTATCATTTAGTTTTACAAGATGTGATTTAAACAGAATCAATCCAGAGTTTTGTGCAACTTGCACAAAACTCTTTTTCTTTTTTGTGAGACTTGCCATAGAAATGTAAAACGTTTTCATTTACAATAGAACTATAAAAATCAAAGGAGTACCATCATGGTAGAATTGAATCTTAAAAATATTTACAAAAAATATCCAAACAGCGAACATTACTCAGTTGAAGACTTCAACTTGGACATCAAAGACAAAGAATTTATCGTTTTCGTAGGTCCTTCAGGATGTGGTAAATCAACGACTCTTCGTATGATCGCTGGTCTTGAAGACATCACAGAAGGTGAATGTTCAATCGATGGTACTGTTGTAAACAACGTGGCACCTAAAGACCGTGATATCGCCATGGTATTCCAAAACTACGCTCTTTACCCACACATGACTGTGTACGATAACATGGCCTTTGGTTTGAAATTGCGTAAATACAGCAAGGAAGATATCGACAAACGTGTACAAGAAGCAGCTGAAATCCTTGGCTTGAAAGAATTCTTGGATCGTAAACCAGCTGACCTTTCTGGTGGTCAACGTCAACGTGTGGCCATGGGACGTGCTATTGTCCGTGATGCAAAAGTGTTCTTGATGGACGAACCTTTGTCAAACTTGGATGCGAAACTTCGTGTATCCATGCGTGCTGAAATCGCGAAAATCCACCGTCGTATCGGTGCTACAACCATCTACGTAACTCACGACCAAACAGAAGCGATGACCTTGGCTGACCGTATCGTTATCATGTCTGCTACTAAAAACCCTGCAGGTACTGGTACTATCGGACGTGTGGAACAAATCGGTACTCCTCAAGAAGTCTACAAAAACCCAGTCAACAAATTTGTAGCTGGATTCATCGGAAGCCCTGCTATGAACTTCATTAACGTAAAATTGGAAGGCGGACACATCGTTGCCAATGGATTGAACTTGAAAGTTCCAGAAGGTGCTTTGAAAGTCTTGAAAGAAAAAGGCTATGATGGTAAAGAAATCATCTTTGGTATCCGTCCAGAAGACGTGAATACAGAAGCTGCTTTCCTTGAAACATTCCCAGAATCAGTCGTGAAAGCAACCATCTCTGTATCTGAATTGCTTGGTTCTGAATCTCACTTGTACTGCCAAGTTGGTGACAACGAATTCATCGCTAAAGTAGATGCACGTGACTACCTTGGAACTGGTGAAACCATCGAACTTGGATTTGACTTGAACAAAGCTCACTTCTTCGACAAAGAAACTGAAAAAACAGTATACTAATACCTACTGAAACTGTAGAGACTGAGACAACTTGTCTCGGTCTCTTTCATTTTAAGGAGACAAGATATGGAAAAAGACTGGTGGAAGGGGAAGGTCGCTTATCAGATCTACCCAAAAAGCTTTAAGGATAGCAATGGTGATGGCGTTGGGGATTTGAAAGGCATCACGGAGAAACTCGATTACCTTCAAGACTTGGGGATTGATATCCTCTGGTTATCGCCTATTTACAAGAGTCCGTTTATTGACCAGGGCTATGATATTTCTGACTATTATGCCATTGATCCTATTTTTGGAACTATGGAAGATATGGAGGAGCTGATTGCGGAAGGTAAGAAACGGGGCATTTCCATCATCATGGACTTGGTGGTCAACCACTGCTCCAGTCATCACGAGTGGTTCCAAAAAGCTCTAGCGGATCCAGATGGACCTTATGCGGACTACTTTTATTTCATCGAAAGTGACAAGGAACCCAACAACTGGGAAAGTTACTTTGGAGGCAGTGTCTGGGAACCAGTTCCTGGCACCAACAAATACTATCTCCATTCTTTCCACAAGGATCAGCCGGATCTCAATTGGCAAAATCCTGTCTTACGCGAAGAGATTTACAAGATGATCAATTGGTGGTTGGACAAGGGAATCGCTGGCTTCCGGATTGACGCCATTATCAACATTAAAAAAGATTTAGAATGGCGTTCGCTTCCGTCCGATCGTGACAATGGCCTGGTTCCAGTGCCGGAATCGCTGGTCAATGCCCAACCGATTGAACCTTTCCTGCGAGAGTTAAAGGAGCGAACTTTCGCCAAGTACAATGCCTTCACTGTAGGGGAAGTTTTCAATGAAACCGATGAAGAATTGCACTTCTTTATTGGAAAAGATGGTGTCTTCTCTTCCATCTTTGACTTCAAACAAACCATGCTGGGTCAGGAAGGAAAAGGCTGGTTCGACCATGCTCTTCCAACTGCAGATGAACTCAAGGAAAGTATTTTCCAAGCCCATGAGCGCGCGGATAGCATTGGGGTTCTTTCGACCATTATCGAGAATCACGACGAGCCTCGTGGGGTGTCCCATTATATTGCGGAAGGTCCAGTAAACGATACCAGTAAAAAAGCTCTGGGAACTATTCAGGTTTTGCGTAAGGGAATTCCTTTTATCTACCAAGGCCAAGAAATTGGGATGGAAAACCAAGTCTTTGAATCGGTGGAGGACTTTGATGATATCGCAACCATCAATGGCTACCACGTCGCGAAAGAAGCTGGTTTAAGCGAGGAAGAAGCCTTGGCCGCGATTGCCAACTACAGCCGGGACAATGCGCGGACACCCATGCAGTGGTCAGCGGAGCCAGGATTGGGCTTTAGCGATGGAACAGCCTGGTTGATCAGTCCCAAACCAAATGTTGCCATCAATGTGAAAGATCAAGAAAAGGATCCAAATTCCATCTTGAATTACTATCGCCAGTTGACGGCCTTGTATCGCCATCCCCTTTATGGAAATACCATCCGATTCGGAGATATGATCCCAGCGTATCGGGACCGTGAAAACATCATCGCCTTTGAACGCCGTGGGGACAAGCGTCTCTTGGTTGTCAGCAATTTCCAAAATCGCCAGGCCACCTTGGAGTTGCCAGCTCCGATTAAAACAGTCGTTTTAAATAATACAGCAGGATTATTCCAAGAAGGAGACCAAGTGCTAGAATTAGCTCCTTACCAAACGGTTGTGTTGGAATTGGTGGAATAAGGAGAAACTTTGCATCAGTGTTAGGATTTAATGTAGAATAGTATGTTCATTAAATATTCTGGAGAACATTATAAAAGTTTTCTATACTTTAGAATCAGTCAAGTATAAACTGAAACTTTCCGCTGTGAGAAAAGTGTTTGAAACATTATTGTTTCAAACACTCGGGAGTTTTGAGACCTTAGGCTCAAAACTAAGTCATGGAACTTCGAAGAAGTTCGCTGACGTCCGTACTCACCTAAGGAAAGTTTTGAAAGATATTTTATCTCCAAAAAGAACCTTCGCGTCTGCGAAGGTTCTTTTCGTGTCATCCAAGTCTAAACCTGGAACTTACTCAACTTCTTTCTTTTTCAAGAGGAGGAAGCCTCCGCTAACGGCTAACAAGAAGCCTGAAAGAATGAAGTGTGCGGTTGTGTCTTCTCCAGTTTGTGGCAATTGTGCCTTAGCTGGACTTTCTTGGAAGCTTTGTCCTACTTGGTAAGTCAAAGCTTGCACGCTTTCTCCATTTTCCACAGTTGTTTCTTTTTGTGGAAGGAGCACTTTAGGAGTGTCCTTCTTGGCCAAGATTGGCTGTGGATTGCTTGTTTGGTTATGAATTGGAACTACCACTTGATCTGGTTCTTTAGCTGGAACGTAATCCATCAAGCTTGCCAACTTGCTGCCAAAGATCGCATTGGTTACCCAGCGGAAGAAGTGGACAGGGTGTTGACGGTTGGTTGGATTTCCTGCATAGACAAAGAGTGGTTGTCCCATCAGTTCTCCAGAGATGGCCATGACTTTGTTAGCCAGAACATCGTTATGTGGCCACCAACCTGCAATATAATAATCGCTTGGAGCGATGCTCATCAAGGTCTTGAAATGCTCTGGAACCTTTTCAATCCAGTTTCCTGAGTTGGAGTAGAAGAGGGTATTCTTCTTGTATCCGCTGGTCAATGGATCCTGATCATCAATGATCGCTTTCATCAAGCCTTCGTAGTCACTACCGCCTTTTAGTTTTTCAGCGTCAAATCCTGTAAGAACTCCCAATTTTTCCAATTTTTGCATGGCTTCCCCGCCAATGACAAGGGTTGGTTTCTTGCCAAAAATGGAAGCGTCAAAGCGATTGCTTTCCAAAATAACAACATCCGCTTCTTCTGGCGTATTGACGATTTGGAAGCCTAATTTTTCAAGGACCAAACTAGTATGAGCAGGCGCATCTACTCCAGCCCAATTATAGTGGTAGTTTGGAGAGTAGACCTTCATCGGTTTCAAGGTTGGGCCACTAGGCACCTTGTAGAGGGCATCACCATAAATGGCATAGTTTGGTAGGAGCGAAGCAAAGGTATCGCGGTCAACGATGTAGCCATCATCTGTTAGGTAGACAGATTTTCCTTGTGCAATAGCCTGGTTGACAGCTTTAACGGCACTGGCTGAGGTATTTGCGATCACATAGTAAGGAGCTTTTGGATCGATCTCAGAGGTACGAGTGGCGCGGGTGGTGGTGACTTCTCCTAATTTTCCGTTGAAAAGACCATCCGCAAAGACAGGTTCGGACTTGAACCCTCTCATATCTGGGAAGTTTACCAGCAACTCTGCGTACATAGCAGCCCAGGCAGATTCGTTGGAACCCTTGTAGAGAATGTGGTTAGCATAGCCACGTTTGGCTTGGGCCATGTCAATGACTAAGTCCCCTTTTTTATAGTTGCCAATATCTTCTTTGAGTTCCTTGACGAGGACACCATTGCGTTTGAAGTAGTCGATCATATTGAAGGCTTCTTGGGCATCGTTGTCTTTGTCGAGGCTCATTGGGATGACGTAGTAGTCTGGGAAGAATTTCGGACGACCATTTTTCACACGTCCAACGATTTCTCCATTTGGGCCGACCAGTTCATTTTCGGCTTTTGGATCTTCGGTTTTATTGAGACCGCGCAGGTAGAAGTTGAGACGCATCTCAAGGAGACGGTCCGGATCTTGGTTGAGGAAGTCAATCCCTCCTAGGACAGCATTGCGACCTGCTTTGTAGGATTCTTCATTTCCTTCCGGAATTTCGATAGTATGGCCTAAGATACCATGGTAGACAGCATAAACTCCTGTATAGCCAGAGAAGGAGTCATCCCAGCCATCGCCCCAATCCAGTTTTGGAATGATGTAACTATCGTATTTAGAATTGGCAACTCCTGCCCGTCCCATATGATGGGCATTTTCTAGCATCAGATCTGACAGAAGATCGTATTCGAAGTTCGGATCATGTGGTGGAGTTGCAGGTTCGATCAAGAATTCTTTGACAAAACCGTGTAAGTCGTAGAGAGCGATTGGATTCCATTTGTTGATCATTTGGATAACCGTGCGAACTTCAGGGTTGGTTTGGTAGCTGGCATCCCGGTTTGGATCGAGCCCGTTTGCTAGGGCCCGCAGGTTGAGAGCATCCCCATCTGGGTTTTCCGTGAAGTCAAATAAGAAGATGAATTTATTGAGCAAGGTTGGAATATCTAGCGTGACTGTTTTAGCATTTCCAGCTTCATCGGTGGTGTTAAAGGTCACCTTTTCCTTGGTCGCAAAAGTATTGAAGAGGCCTGTGATGATATCAATGCCTGGTTGTTCATCCGCGTGGGTGTTGTGGACTAAGACAGGTAATTTGTAATCCAAGGTCTTGTCCTTCAGAGCTGCCAGCATTTCGCTTGGCTTGGTCAAGGCTGTAGGGTTGGTACTAGAAAGGTAGTGATCAATGCTAGCTTGGTCCTTGCTCACGATCCCCATCTTCATATCCCGGCCTTGGGCACTCTTACCAAGGGTTTCCAGCTGCACCAAACGATCGGGTTTCGCTTCTTCCTTGGATTTTTCGATAGCAGCTAGCATCTCTTCATGTGTATGGTAGTCTTGGTAAGGTCGAAAAACAAGGGTCTTATTGATGGTGATCCCTAAGTCTGCATTGGTTCCGACTAGCTCATGGTTGCCGATGTAATTGCGATAAGTCCGGCGAATATTATTTGGGCTACGAAGACTGAGATCTTCACCAAAGAGATCCTGCACGTCAATGTGGAGATCCAGATCATTGCCGTTTGCGGTCTCTGTGATCGTAAGGAATGGATCCTTGCTCAGTGTTCCTGTCTCCATATCCCAAGTTTTCCACTCAGAGAGAGGCTTATTGTCTAAGGTCCAGTTGATCTTGCCAGCAGCTTGAGCTTTTTCTTGGACTTTGTCATCAATCGTACTCTTTTCAGAGAGATAAATGGTGCTATCCGCCAATCGAGTCGCTTGGTCAGCGGTTGTTGTAGCACGGTTAGTGCTTGGACTAGCGGCTGGCGCAACTTCTGTAGTAGAAGCCACATCAGAAGTCGCTGCTGTTTCTGCAGGACTAGCAGGAGTTACTTCTGTGGCTGTAGCCGGACTGGCAGTATCAGCTGTCACAGGTGGCTCAGTAGTAGGTGTCGCTTCAAGGACCGTGCTTGGTTCCGTTTGAGGCGCTTCTACGCTATCGGCTGAAGCTTGGCCATGACCGATAACGGAAAGCAAGACAGCAGCGGAGAGGCTGAGTGTTGTAGTGTACAAATGTTTCTTATACGAAGACTTCATATAGAAGACCCTCCTTAAAAAGTTATTTTCCAGTTCTAGTATACCATTTTAGGAAAGCGTTTACAACAACTGCCTGAATAAAAAAGCCTTTGCATCTTGCAAGGGCTTCTTTGTCTATTCTGTTTCCTCATGGAATTGTTGGTAAAAATCAACCTTAACCTGGATAAAAGTTTCTAAGTCTCTTAAGAGTTGGAGCAAGGTGGCGCGTGTTTCGAATTCTTCACGGGTCTTAGGAAGAGGGCGTTCGCGAAAGATCGCTAAATACTGACTAATATCATCAAGAAGATCTTGGGCAGGATTTTCCTGACTTAACTGTTGGGCTGTCTTCTTAAATAGTTGTGCTAGGATTATGCTTTCACTCGCCGCTAACTGACAACGGTTGACGTTTTCTGCCATATCTCGCAGAATATCGTTTTGCCGCTTGCGCATTTCAAAGTAGTGAATATGGTAGTTGGTTTGGTGAAAGAGGTGGTTGGAATGGTCCAGATAGACTAGATTTAAAGCGTCCTCTAGGATACCATCCAACTCCTTGATCAAGCGAGCATCATTGCGACCATCCCCTTTACCAAGAAATTCCGCAAAACGATCAAGGATCTTCTTTAGTTGGTCTTCGACCACATCATGGTAATGATCGATCGCAGCCTGATTCGAAGGCATATAGAGATTGGCCAGCAGGGCAAAGCTGGTTCCAATTAAAAAGAGAGCAAGTTCATTGAGCAAGAGCCCCCAGGAAGTAGACTGCTCAATCAAGAGATGGGTGACCAGCACCGTACTTGGCGTGATGCCGATCTGCCAACCCAATAGAAAGGCGCAAGGAACATAGAGAGCGATAAAGACTCCCAGTGCCCAAAGGTTGAATCCAAAAAAGGAAAAGGCGAGACTTCCGATAGCAAGGGCCAGCAAGGTCGACATAAAGCGCTGGTAGGCCTGCTTGATGGTGCTGCGACGCGTATCCGAGATACTCAAGATGGCAATGACGCCAGCTGAGATGGCATAGGTCAAGCCCAGAGCATAAGCAAGGGCCGCTGCTAAACAGGTGGCCAAGGTGAGCTTGATGGTTCGTTGAAAAAGAGGCATGGCTTCCTTTCTAGTTTGGTTCGTTCATTAAGATAGATTTCATTTCATTATATCATGAATTGGCATCATCCTCCTTTCTTGTGGTATACTAGTTCTATGGAAAATAACGATATCGTATACGGTGTCCACGCAGTCACCGAGGCTTTACAAGCCAATACAGGCAATAAATTATATATTCAAGAAGACCTCCGAGGAAAAAATGTCGACAAAATCAAGGCCTTAGCAGCTGAGAAGAAGGTGTCGATTTCTTGGACGCCAAAGAAAACCCTGCAGGAAATGACGGAAGGAGCCGTCCACCAAGGCTTTGTTCTTCGTGTGGCAGCCTTTGCTTACACAGACTTGGCAGCGATTCTGAAACAGACAGCCCAAGAAGAGAACCCACTTTTATTGATTCTCGATGGTTTGACAGATCCGCACAATCTTGGATCTATCTTACGGACAGCTGATGCGACCAATGTCTCAGGCGTCATCATTCCTAAGCACCGTGCAGTCGGGGTAACTCCAGTGGTTTCAAAAACTTCTACCGGAGCGGTGGAACACATTCCCATTGCGCGTGTGACCAATCTCAGTCAAACTCTAGACAAGCTAAAGGAAGAGGGCTTCTGGATCTTTGGGACCGACATGAACGGCACGCCATCTCACCAGTGGAATACGGCTGGTAAATTGGCCTTGATCATTGGCAATGAAGGAAAAGGGATCTCAGCCAATATCAAAAAGCAAGTCGATGAGATGATCACCATTCCCATGAATGGTCATGTGCAAAGCCTCAATGCCAGTGTGGCAGCAGCCATCCTCATGTATGAGGTCTTTCGCAATCGACTATAATTCTAGAAAGGCAATGATATGAAACGAAAAATCTTATTGGTTGACGGCTACAATATGATTGCCTTTTGGCAGGAGACCCGCCAGCTCTTTCAAAAGAGTGAGCTCGATGCAGCCCGCAATATCCTTCTGCAAAAACTGAGCCACTATGCTAGCTTTGAAGGGATCGAAGTCATCTGTGTCTTTGATGCCCAGTATATGCCAGGAGTGCGGCAGACCTATGAGGAGTTCAATGTTCAGGTGGTCTTTACCGGTGAGGATGAGACGGCAGATGACTATATCGAGCGCTTGGCGGCAGAGCTTAACACGCCCCTCCACCAAGTATCAGTAGCGACCAGTGACTTAAATGAGCAATGGACCGTCTTTGCTCAAGGAGCTCTTCGGGTATCTGCCAGAGAGTTAGAAAAACGGGTCGCAGTCGTCAAAGGAAACCTCAATCAAGCGCAGCGAGTGGTTAACGATCAAAAACCACCCATGCGACCGCTCGATCACGAAGTATTGCGACAATTACAAGAAATGATGGGAGACAAGTAATGACATTTGCTATTTTAACCGATTCGACCGCAGATTTAGACCAAAACTGGGCCAAGGAACATCAGGTGACCATTCTTGGCTTGACCATTGAGTTAGATGGGACGGTTTACCAGACAGTAGGCGAAGCTCAATTGACCAGCCCTGAGCTTTTAGAAGCCATGAAAAATGGGGCCAAACCGACAACCAGTCAGGTCAATGTGGGCCAATTTCAGGAAACCTTTAAACAATTTGCCAAAGAAGGAAAAGATCTGCTTTATGTGGCCTTTTCATCGGTCTTATCTGGGACCTATCAGAGTGCAGTCATGGCACGAGACCTGGTTTTAGAAGACTACCCGGAAGCCGTGATCGAGATTGTCGATCCGAAGGCTGCTGGGATTGGAGAGGGTTATCTGGTCATGCGAGCAGTAGCTGCGCGTGATGCGGGTCGTTCATTAGCAGAAGCCAAAGAAGAGATCATGGATCTAGCGCCAAAACTGCGGACTTATTTCCTCGTCGATGATCTCTATCACCTTATGCGGGGAGGCCGTCTCTCAAAAAGTGCTGCGATCATGGGAAGTTTGGCCAGCATCAAACCCATTCTCTGGATAGATGCGGAAGGGAAATTAGTCCCTATTAGCAAGGTTCGGGGACGCAAAAAAGCTGTCCGGGAATTACTGGAGCTGATCAAAGCAGATATCGGTGAAAGCACAGCCTTGGTATCTTATACCAACGATCTAGAAGGAGCCGAAGCACTGAAGCAAGAAATGCTTGCGCTTGAAGGCATCGATGAAGTTCTCGTGATGCCTCTTGGACCGGTTATTTCAGCCCACGTCGGCCCGAATTCCTTGATCGGATTTGTCATTGGAAAAGAAAATCGCAAATAATTTTCCAAATCGGTTGACTTTTATCTTAGAATTTTGATACAATAGTAGGCGGTATTGTTTACCCCATTTGTAAGGCCCCGGAACCTTTCAAATAACTTGCGGACCGGAACATCCGCCCTGTAAACAAAAACGACATTCATATAGGAGAAATCATGAACAAAACTACATTCATGGCTAAACCAGGCCAAGTAGAACGCAAATGGTACGTTGTTGACGCAACTGATGTACCTCTTGGACGCCTTTCAGCAGTTGTTGCTAGCGTACTTCGCGGAAAAAACAAACCAACATTCACACCACACACTGATACAGGTGACTTCGTAATCGTTATCAATGCTGAAAAAGTTAAATTGACTGGTAAAAAAGCAACTGATAAGATCTACTACACTCACTCAAACCACCCAGGTGGATTGAAATCAATCTCTGCTGGTGAACTTCGTTCTAAAAATGCAGTACGTTTGATCGAAAAATCAGTTAAAGGTATGCTTCCACACAATACTCTTGGCCGCGCTCAAGGTATGAAATTGAAAGTATTCGTTGGAGCTGAGCACACTCACGCTGCACAACAACCAGAAGTTCTTGATATTTCAGGACTTATCTAAGGAAAGGAACAATAAAGTATGTCACAAGCACAATATGCAGGTACTGGACGTCGTAAAAACGCTGTTGCACGCGTTCGCCTTGTTCCAGGAACTGGTAAAATCACTGTTAACAAAAAAGATGTTGAAGAGTACATCCCACACGCTGACCTTCGTCTTGTTATCAACCAACCATTTGCAGTTACTTCAACTGTAGGTTCATACGACGTTTTCGTTAACGTTGTAGGTGGTGGATACGCTGGTCAAGCAGGAGCTATCCGTCACGGTATCGCTCGTGCCCTTCTTCAAGTAGACCCAGACTTCCGCGATTCATTGAAACGCGCAGGACTTCTTACACGTGACTCACGTAAAGTTGAACGTAAGAAACCAGGTCTTAAGAAAGCTCGTAAAGCATCACAATTCTCAAAACGTTAATCAATACGATTATATCAACGTTTACAGACATTCAAGAATTATTTCTTGGATGTCTTTTTTGTTTCAAAAAATCAAAGTTCACCCCAAAATTCACCCCATATTCACCCCATCAATTTTTTAAACTACGAAAAGCAATATCACCTACAGTCTGATTGACTTTATCTTTGATATTAACGTAAGTTTTTGTAATCTCTTTATCACTATGAGTAAGAGCTTCTGAGAAGGCTTCAAGAGAAACACCTGCTTGTTTAGCAAGAGTAGCACCAGTATGTCTTAGTTTGTGTGGTGATGCTGGTGCTAATTCGGGATGTCTTCGTCTGACTGATTTCATCTTGATAAAACTTAAAATTTTTCTAATTATAACGAAGCATAGTCAAAAAGCTATGACCTCTATATTCACAAAAAAATCCAGACCAATACTAGTCCAGATTTCTTGTCTATTAAACATTCTTTTCAAAGAATGGAAGAACGGCTGTAACGGCTTTGTCAACGCAATTATTTAACTGTGAGAATCCGACGCACATAAATTTTAAATGGCGTCTCAGTCACATTTAAATTTATGAGACGCTTAGACGTTAGGCTTTCAATTTGTCAAATTTTGCTTTGACATTTGCCTTGAATTCTTCAAGTTTAGCCTTGCGTTCGGCTTTACGTTCAGCCTTCATTTGTGCACGTGCCTGGTTGTAGAGGTCTTCTTGGACTTGCAGAGCTGCTTCGATTTCGGCTACGACGGTTGCTACATCCCAACGCACGATTTGGGTGTCGTACTTGGTGAAGTAAGCATCGATGACTGCTTCGTTGTTTTCTTGCACCAAGGCGACAACGGCTGTTTCGCCGTCGATCAATTTTTGAGACACAACGTCAATCAAGCCAGCTTCTGCCGTATCAACGGTATCACCAGCAGCCAAACCATAGAGGCTGCCAATACCATAACCAAACAAGACGCCGATAGGACCACCCAAAAGCCCGATAACTGCACCGAGCAAGCCACCTTCTAGGGTTGCATCCGTCGTTGAATCTTCAAAGTCATAGCGTTCTTTTTCAACGATGTGACCGTTTTCATTTTTGACCAAGGCGATTTGAGCAACCTTGGTCGTCTGAGTTTGGCGGAAAGCCTTCAAATCCGCAAAGGACTGATAAGCTTCGCTTTCAGTGTTAAAGACTGAAACTACTAGGTTTTCCATAGTTAGTACCTCTTTTCTAAATATATACGTTCATTATAATACAGTTTCAATCACTTTTCAATCATTTTAGTGCGACATTTTAATTGATATGTCGCGTTTATCAGCGTCAAAGAACAGTTTCAGGCAGCGGTATATCTTTGCCATATCCCAGCCCAGACACTCTGGCGACTCTGAGTGATTATCAAGAAAGGCGTCCAGCAACATCTTAAAGCCTCCCGTGCAAAAAGTAAATAAATAGTGTTTTTCCTGTATGCCTGTCACACGGCTAAAAGACCGCTTGACCAAATCTTCCAGAAAATTATAGCAGATATTATGTACCAGCTCTGTGTAGCGAGTCTGATGAGCGTGCCGAATCACATCGACACTTTTATAGAATCTGCCAACTGTTTCCTTATGGTCGAATCCTTGAAAGAAGTCGCTTTATTCGTCGGTCAAGACAATTAATTTGGCTGGTGCAACTGATTCGCCAAGCTATGAACAAGCAATTATTACCTTTTGAAAGCAAAAATGGCAATTATGAAGGTGAAGCTACTCAGGTCTTAGTTCTTCTATCCAATTACTATGCAGACAAAAAACTATTTGATGAAAATACAGATGAATATGGAAATATCTTGATTTTAAAGGATTCATCCATCATTTCTAAATTATCGGCTATCCCAGATTTATTAAAAAGGGGATCTAGTAGGTAACAATAATATCGAATATATCAAAGTACGCAATATTAGGATTTCTTCAGAGGTTGAGTTAGAGTCAGATGTTGATGGGGATAAGTCGGATAATCTGCCAATAGATATAAAAATACTAGAAAACAGGCTTGAAAAAGGCTCGTAAAGCTAGCCAGTTCTCTAAACGTTAATTCGTTGCTGGACAGCAGAATACAAACGAAAACACTTTGCATCTTGCAAGGTGTTTTTTTCTATGAGAACTGGCGGTGCGCAATTAGGATAGCTCTAGCGACTTTAGTCGCATAGAGATATGCTATGCACAGTTGCCTCAAGAAAACAATGCTTCTTGGTCCACCCTGTTAGACAAGCTTCAAAACCAAGGAATCCAACAGATTTCTCTTGTAGTTACAGATGGCTTTAAGGGGCTTGAGCAGATTATCAGTCAGGCTCACCCATTAGCTAAACAACAATGTTGCTTAATTCATATTAGTCGAAATCTAGCTAGTAAAGTGAAACGAGCAGATAGAGCGGTTATTCTGGGGCAATTTATAATGATTTATCGTGCTGAAAATTTAGAAATGGCAGGACAAGCTTTAGAGGACTTTCTCGCCGAATGGAAACCAAAGTATAGGAAAGTCATGGAAAGTCTGGAGAAGACGGATAATCTTTTAACTTTTTATCAGTTTCCCTACCAGATTTGGCACAGCATGTATTCGACAAACCTCATTGAGTCTCTTAACAAAGAAATCAAACATCAAACGAAAAAGAAGGTTCTTTTTCCTAATGAGGAGGCTCTGGAACGTTACTTAGTTACGTTGTTTGAAGATTATAATTTCAAGCAAAGTCAACGAATCCATAAAGGGTTTGGTCAATGTTCTGATACACTTGAAAGCTTATTTAATTAACACTCCGTAACTCTACTTAAGTGTTTACACATAATTATTTACAGTATCAAAAAATAAAGTATATTGTTTTCATCATAATATAATTAAATATCAGTATAGAGAATTTTATCTATATATCAGATATCAGCAATTGCTTTTGCTGTCATTTTTCGCTACAATAGTTACAAGGAGGAAATAAACATGTTAAAAGAAGTATTAAACGTCGCAAAAGTTGCGAAAAAATCATCTCTCTTCTTAGGAGGGGTAGCATTTGGGACGCTTGGCTTGAAAGTCTTAGCAAGTAAAGAAGCTAAGAAAGGCTATTCTAAGGCCTTGGCTAAAGCTTACAAATTGAAAGATGGACTGGATGCATCTGTTTCTGTTGTAAAACAACACGGTGATGATGTTTTACAAGACGCTAAATATTTATACGAACAGGAAAAGAAAGAAGAACAATTAGATAGCCTGACAGGTGAATAATATGTCTTTTAAAGTGCTACACAGAGGATATCAACATATCCGATTATCGTCCTCGTTTTCACTGACCTTGGATATTCAAGATTATCTTCGTTCCTTGGCTAAAGATGAAAAAGGGATCGACTCTATTCAGTTTTATATGGATCAGCAGCACTTTACTCTACGTATGAAAGAAGGCTTCTCTGTATTAGAAAATGCAGAGGCCTTTTTAAAAAAAATTGACAAGGGGAAAGTTTCGGACTTGATGACTCTTCCCATTCGTAGAGAAGAGAGTGCTTATTCAATTGTATCGGGTGCAGCGATTAAGCGTTTGCTGTTTCGAAGTTTTGTACCCTACCCTATTCGTTATATTTGGACTTGTTATCAGGCTTTGGGTTATGTCAAAGAAGCCTATCAAACTTTAGCGCGCAAGGAACTAACCATGGAGGTCTTGGACTGTTCGGCCATTTTGTTGTCCTTGTTTATGAACCAATCCAAGACAGCTAGCAACATCATGTTTATGCTTGATTTGGGTAATCATCTGGATCAGTGGTCTTTAAAAAAAACAGCAACAGATTTGGAACAAAGCCTTCTTGCTAAAGAAAGTGATGTTTTCTTAGTGCGGGGAGACATGGTCATCAGCATCAAGAGTTCTGATGTTCAAGTAGGTGATGTATTAGTTGTCTCCCAAGGTAATGAAATCTTGTTTGACGGCCAAGTGGTTTCAGGATTAGGCATGGTCAATGAGAGTTCCTTGACTGGAGAGAGCTTCCCTGTTGAAAAGAAAGAGGGAGATTCTGTATGTGCGAATACTGTTTTGGAAACAGGAGAGTTAAGAATTCGTGTGACTGATAATCAGATAAACAGTCGTATTTTGCAACTCATCAATCTGATGAAAAAATCTGAAGAGAGTAAGAAGACAAAACAACGTCATTTTATTAGGATGGCAGACAAGGTTGTAAAATATAACTTCTTAGGTGCTGGTTTGACTTATCTGTTAACAGGTTCGTTTTCAAAAGCCATTTCCTTTTTATTGGTGGATTTTTCATGTGCTCTAAAAATATCCACACCTGTAGCCTACCTTACGGCCATAAAGGAAGGTCTAAATCGAGAAATGGTTATTAAAGATGGTGATGTATTAGAAAAATATCTGGAAGTGGATACTTTCTTGTTTGATAAAACGGGTACCATCACGACGAGTTATCCTTTGGTTGAAAAGGTTCTTCCTTTCGGAGATTATACTGAGAAAGATATTTTAAGAATAAGTGCATGTTTGGAGGAACATATCTATCATCCTATTGCCAATGCAATTGTTAAACAAGCTGAAATTGAAGGCATTGAACACGAAGAAATGCATGGCAAGCTTCAGTATGTTGCAAGCAAAGGGATTAAATCGCAAATTGATGGTCAATCGGTTGTCATTGGAAATTATGTACTAATGCAAGACGAACAGGTAAGAATTAGTTCTGAGCAGCTGGCCTTGATTGAGCAATATAAGACTCATTACAATTTATTGTTTTTGGCTTATAAGAAAGAATTAATTGGGATGTTTTGTATCCACACTCCCTTGAGAAGCGAGGCGAAAGTTGCATTGAAAAAGCTAAAGCGCCAAGGGAAAAAACTGATTCTGGCAACTGGTGATACGTTGGCTAGAACAGAAGAGTTGGTTAAAGATCTGCCATTTGACAACGTTTATACTGATTTAAAACCAGATGGTAAGTTTCAGTTGGTTCAGGAATTACAGAAAGCTGGCCGAACTATTTTGATGGTTGGAGACGGGTTAAACGACTCTGCTGCCTTGACGCTTGCAGATATTGGGGTTGTGATGAATGAAAGTGCTGATATTTCTAAGCAGATGAGTGATATTTTATTATTAGATAATCGTTTAGATTTCTTCGAGGAATTGAATTCTTTATCTGAATCGTTGCAGAAATTAATTCAAAGAAATATTCAAGAAACAGTTGTAATAAATGGAAGTTTAATTGGATTTGGGTTGTTAAATTGGTTAAGCCCATCTAATCTTTCGATATTGCACAATCTGACTACTTTAAGAATCGTCCTTCGTAGTCTTTCTATTAAAAGTAGGTAAGAGACCGAGAAGCTGAGGTTATAAAAACTAAAAGGAGTTGTCTCATTTGAGAATAACGGTTCTTTGTCAACTGTAGTGGGTTGGTGGAAAATTATACCCTGGAGAGGACCAAATTGGTTCTCTCCTTTTAAATATTGAAAAAACCATTGGCAGTGGACATACTTTAAGACTATATATTTCTGAAACTAGTTTCACAATACAAATATTGACATGCAATTATTAATTGGTGGATTTTAAGTTGACATCTACAAAGTTTAATGTTAGAATACATTCAAAAATATATTTGAATGAGGTGTTTTATGATTCAAAATATTGTTACTTCAATAATCCTGTATTCTGGGACAGCCGTAGACTTACTTATTATCCTAATGTTATTTTTTGCCAAAAGAAAAAGCAGAAAGGACATCATTAACATCTATTTAGGACAATTTCTAGGCTCTGTTAGTCTAATATTGCTAAGTTTGCTTTTTGCATTTGTCTTAAATTATATTCCTAGTAAAGAGATTTTAGGTTTACTCGGTTTGATTCCAATTTTCCTAGGCCTCAAAGTTTTGCTTTTAGGAGATTCTGATGGAGAAGCTATTGCAAAAGATGGTTTGCGAAAAGACAATAAAAACCTGATTTTTCTAGTCGCTATGATTACTTTTGCAAGTTGTGGCGCTGACAATATTGGTGTCTTTGTCCCATATTTTACCACCTTAAATTTAGCGAATTTGATAGTGGCTTTACTTACCTTTCTAGTCATGATTTATCTCTTGGTTTTTTCTGCCCAAAAATTGGCACAAGTCCCTTCTGTTGGAGAAACTTTGGAAAAATATAGCAGATGGTTTATTGCCGTTGTCTATTTAGGATTGGGGATGTATATCCTGATTGAAAACAACAGCTTTGACATGCTATGGGCTGTGTTAGGCTAGGAGAAAAAATTATGAAAAAAGATAGTATCTGTCAAGTGGATGTTATAAATCAACAAAATGTTACAACCGCAACGAACTACCTTGAAAAGGAAAAAGTCCAAAAATCACTTCGCATTTTAACAAAATTTACCGATAATAAACAGATAAATATCATCTTCTATCTTCTTGCTGTTGAAGAACTCTGTGTCTGTGATATAGCCTGTTTACTAAATCTCAGTATGGCATCTGCCTCCCACCATCTTCGTAAACTAGCCAATCAAAACATCTTGGGCACTAGAAGAGAGGGGAAAATTATATATTATTTTATAAAAGATGAGGAAATCAGGGATTTTTTTAATCAACTAGGATAACAACTATTTTTACTACTTTTCCATGATTATAGGGAGATTATATATGAAATTTTTTGATGAAAATTACTCACAAGAAATACCTACTCGTATCAAATGTTTAAGAAAAAAGTATAATTTAAAGCAAAGCGACCTAGGTAATGCAGGTCAAGTTAGCCAAGTTGAAAAGGGAGGAATTTGAAAGGATTTGTATCTTTTATTTTTTGTTTCATTTATGTCCTATGCTACTGGAATAGTTAGTAGTCATTTCATGAATCATACGGCACAGCTCTTTTATGGACTGATCGTTATTGTTTCAACGGTAGCAAACTGGTTTTTACATAAAGTAATTGATAAACCCAATATGGATCAGAAAGAATTACTTGAAGCTACCGCACAATATAGAAAGTTATTGATACCTGACCTAATAATTAAAGGAGTGGGATTGATTCTATCTTTAATTGTCTATCCTCCGATTATGATGTATAGTGTTTTAATTGCGGCATTTTACATCATAACTTTAAAAACACTATCTGAAAAAAGAGTGAATAACTAAAAAATGGTGATCAAAGTTAGGTTTATTATTTTAATGCTTACAGACCTAAACTATTCCCCTATTTATAATCTATTGATTCATATTTTATGAAATTAATCAGTAGATATCGTTCTGAAAAACCTTGAAAATACGCTGTTTTTAGTCCAACTGAACCCCATACTTTCCAAACCAGGTCTTAAGAAAGCTCGTAAAGCATCACAATTTAGTAAACGTTAAAACTTATTTACACTTATTGAAAGCATTTCGTATCAAAAATACGGGATGCTTTTTCTGTTCACCCCAAATATTTGAACCTTGAATTTCCTTTAATACGTTCCGTTACGACTGTTGGCTTTAAAATAATTAGCTTTATCATAAGGCTCATACCCTAAAAAGGCCGACAATTCTGCTTGAAGCAGATCATTCATAGCTGTTTCAAGAGAAGAACGGAAAAATTCATCAATATCTTGCTTTTGGGCTAGGAGGTTAAGTAGTTCTGTGGTAAACTAAGTCATAGGAATAAATCTCTTTCTAGTAATGTTTCGCAACTCTACTATAACGGATTTATTCCTTTTTGTGTTTACACAATTTATTTTACACTACCAATTTTTTACAGATGAAATCATGAAGTTTCCATTGATACCTATTACAAAACATACTCTAACTATTTCCTTTTAATTGACTACTAAAATTGGAAGTTGTATAATGTTAAATGGAGGAAGTAATCATGGATTTACAGAGTATTTTTACATATGGGTTCATTCTCATTTTCATCATCACAGAAACGTGGATTAAAAGGAAAACAAAATCAAACAATGAAAATAACTCTGAAGACAAAGGAAGTCGTTACATCATTATTGGTAGTGTTGTTTGTTGTCTTCTATTAATGAATGAACAACTTC
>ERZ773021.67-NODE-67-length-94205-cov-6.68831_pt1 | contig 94205 bp, 77 predicted proteins | sample MGYA00511668_ERZ773021 | MGnify/ENA primary metagenome ERZ773021 (study PRJEB29015, sample SAMEA2737961) | human oral metagenome | biome: human oral; feature: human-associated habitat; material: dental | place: China | collected 2032 ...
AGGTCAATAGTACATATTTGAGAGCATCATCTATTGTAATACCCAATTCTTTCTCTGTATAATCAATATCTTTAACTTCATTCTTATATCGAATAAAAAGCCTACCTACTTCTGAAGAAAGATAGGAATCTACCTTATTTTTAAAATTGTTTGTCATTACCTATATTTTTTTAGGTTATTTTTCTATGATTCTGCTACATATTGTTATGAAAATTGCCAAAAACCTGCCAAAGGTTTAGAAAATTCTTCTGACGTGATTTTTGCATACATATAGAGACTACCAAAACTGAAAGGATAATTTCCCTTGATTAAGTTATCGGGATATCCATTTTCATTTATTTGAAAAAGAAACTTATAGTCATCATTATGAAGCGCTTCATAATAAAAGAATTTGTCCTGTATCAGGTCAGGTGTTCCGCCAAATTTGATAAGAGAACGTTCCTTAATAGCCTGATTGGTATCACAGATTTTTGTCTTTACTATATACTGTTGCTCCTGCATAAAGGGCGTTCTTAGTAGTGATAAATTACTTTGTTCTGTGAATGGATGTTCAAACACTTTTATAGCACATTCTGGGTATATATCATAATTCAAGTAAGTATCATAATCAGGAATGAAAATAGAAATCATTTGCTCCTGATGGAAAGGATCCTGAAGTGTCAAGTAAAAAGTATAATTGTGGTCTTTTAGCTCTAAACAATTGTCAAAATACAAGGGAGGATTCCCTCCTATCCAACCTGATGTAAGAGGTGTTTTCTCTTCTACTGCTTTGTACAGTATACTTTCTGTTCTATTGATGAATAAAGATTGGTAACTTGTCATAAGCAATTGATTTATTATTTACATTCATTCTCAGTCCATAACTACAATACTCACAATTATTGGCAAATGCTTGCAAAGGAGCTTAACTACAATCCCAATTGTATATTACATTGTCAAATTGGCAAGCAGACAAATCTTCAGGGGAGATAAAAAAGTTAGCTACACCACAATCGCCCCATAGGATTTCTTTGTTATCTACCTCATCAGTATCTATTTGCAAAAGAAGAAATGTATGAGGATCGTTCTCTTGACGAGGATCTACCTGAGTAAAGTATGGATATCCTCCTATCTTATGCCCTGTAGGATCTTTTAGTAATAAGTTATCAATTATTTGGCAAGTTTCCCGAGGTAAATCCCACATTTCCTTTATATCATCCAAAAAAGTCTCGTTCCACTTTCTTATAAACTCTCTTTCGGCAGCCTTTTCTTCTATTGAAAAAGTCTCAGTACCGTTCGTAAAGTGCAAAGCAAACTGGAAATCGGCATCAAAGGGTAAGTAACAGTTTTCAAAAGTATATTCTTCTATAAAATTCTCTATAGGTAAAGCTTCACCAATAGAAGGATAGTAGATCACACGTTTGTTATCATTGTTACAAAAATTGTCGAGGTCTAAGCCATATAGATAATCTTCCGTAGCTGCTATCCAAAACTGCAAGAGTCCTTTTTGAGGGTACAAAGTATTCTCCGGCAACTGCTCACAATTGATTTGCGCTAACATAAACAGCGGTTTGCCATCGACACTAGTAGGTAGAGTGCCGTCCTTAGGGATATAGGGTGTCCCACCAAATTTGCTATCGGTAAGGGCTAAGTTATCAGCTAAGGAGAGCGAAATGCGAATCGCCTCCCGCTGGGTAGTGGTGTTGAGGGCAGTAACGAATTGTTCGATCTGTGCTTGTGTTGGGGGCATATTTTTATTTTTTGAGTTGAGTTAGAAAAAAGTATAGTGACGTCTCCTATCCTCTACTCCCTAAAACCTGCTCCCTACAACTGCAATGTAATAGGGTCGTTATTTTCTGATTTGAGGGTAACGGCTTTGCTGGTTTTTAGTGTGTTTTTGGTTACATCATCACCTGAAAGGTTCTGCTTGTCCTGAGTGTAATAGACTACAAAATGATAGATTTCACGCTCATCAAATTTATCTACACTTAGGGTAAAAATAGCTTTACCATCGTCATCAGTAGCTGTCGACTGGGCATGGAAAGTAGGTCTTGAACCATTTTTATTTTCCCAAGCCCACTGGTTGTAGGCGTAGACTACCCAGTTTTTTAGTGCATTGCCATTGGCATCCTTTAAGTAGAGAGTTACATCTACTTTGCCTTCCAATTTCTTAATTTCTTCCTTGCTACAAGCCACGATAGCAAGTACAATCAATAGGGTTACGATTATTTTTTTCATTTGATTACTGGTATTTAGTTGTTAGACATTAGTTTTGAGAAGACAAAGATAGTAAAAATTTTTTTATATTTACACTTTTATCCCCAAATTCAAAGAAATAGATGATTTTATTCATAAAATTATATCTTTAGCCCTGATAATTATCTTCCCAATGAAAAAATATATTGTCAAACTTACAATTATCCAAATCTTCAGAGCTGATAAAGAAGTTAGCTATGCCTCCGAGATTTCCCCAACAAATCTCTTCCCCTTCTATGTTATCAATATCTATTTGCAGGAGCAGGAAAGTATGAGGGTCATTTTCTTCACGAGGATCATACTCAATAAAGTAAGGATAACCGCCTATTTTGTGTCCAGTAGGTTCTTTTAGTATATAGGCATTGATTTCCTCACAGATATCATCAGGTACTTCATCAAAAAACTCATCAATGGTAGTTATATGAGTTGAAAAGGCTTCGTTCCATTTCTCAAAAAAGAATTGGGTAGCAGCCCTTTCTTCTAAAGAAATACTCTCTGTGTCCTTTTTGAAATGCAAAGCAAATTGCCTTTTAGAATTAAAAGGTAGATTCTCATCATCGAAAGTATAATCGTTGATAAAATCGTCTATAGGTAGAGCTTCTCCAAAAGTGGGATAATGGATCACCCGCTTAAAATCATTGCTACAAGGAGCTTCATAATCCAACCCATATAGAGGAGCTTCTGTAGCCGCTATCCAAAACTGCAAGAGTCCTTTTTTGGGGTACAAAGTATTCTCCGGCAACTGCTCACAATTGATTTGCGCTAACATAAATAGCGGTTTGCCATCGACACTGGTAGGTAGAGTGCCGTCCTTAGGGATATAGGGTGTTCCTCCAAATTTGCTATCGGTAAGGGCTAAGTTATCAGCTAAGGACAGCGAAATGCGAATCGCCTCCCGCTGGGTAGTGGTGTTGAGGTCTGCAACGAATTGTTCGATTTGTGCTTGTGTAGGGATCATATACTAAAAATTAAAAACTCAGAACTCAAAACTACATCAAGGATTCCTGTACTACTTTTTGGATTTTGGCACGGATATTCTCGGTAATCAGTTTTTTGTTATCAGAGGTGGGAAAGGTACGGTTGGAGAGGAATACATAAATGGTTTGAGTGGTGGGGTCTGCCCAAGCCAAGGTTCCTGTAAATCCTGTATGGCCAAAGCTCTCAGGCGATACACAGCCACAGGTATAACCTCCCTGCCCTGGAAGCTGAGGCTTGTCAAAGCCCAAGGCACGGCGATTGCGTTCGGAGATAAAATAACTCTTATTAAAAGCATCAAAAGCATTGGCGGAGAAGTAGCGTACTCCCCCATAGTAACCTTTCTGTAAGAAAAGCTGCATCATCTTGGCTACATCATTGGCCGTACCGAAAAGCCCTGCATGACCAGCTACTCCACCGAGCATCGCTGCTCCCTGATCATTTACATACCCTCGAAGAAGCTGTTGGCGAAAACTCTTATCATCCTCAGAAGGCGCTATCTGTTCTTTAGGAAAGTGCTTTAGGGGTAGAAAAGTGAGCTGATAAGCACCCATACTTTGGTAAAAATCCTTTTCTACAGCCTCATTCAGCGGTTTTCCTTTAGTCATTTCTATATATTTCTGAAAAAGGTAATAGGAAAGATCACTATAAAGGTATTTTTTTTGCTTTATAAGATCACTTTGAGCTATTGATTGAAGAATAGTATCGCGATAATTTTCCTTTATAAAAATATTCTCCGCTACTTGAGTAGGATATTTGGGTGTAAGTGTTGCATTATAGATATCAGTAGAAAGAACTTTTGTCTTACTATCGATAGTTTTACGATAGAAAGGCAACCAAGCTTGTAACTGCCCATAGTGAGAGAGAGCTTCCTTGACTGTGATATCTGCCTTGTTTGTTCCACTAAGCATAGGCAACAGGGTAGCGAGGGAAGCATTGAGTTTGATTTTTTGTTTGTCATACAGATCAATCAACTCTGGTACTGTAGCAAGTATCTTGGTAAGAGAAGCTAAGTCATATAAAGTATTATTGGTTACCTGTTCGGCATTCTTGTCATAGGTGCAGCGTCCAAAACTTTTTTGATAAACTACTACACCATTGCGTGCCACCAATACTTGTGCTGAAGGAGTCATCTGTTTTTGGATAGCATCGGTTACAATGGAGTCTATTTTGTAGAAATTGGCTGAGTTCAACCCTGCATTCTCCGCTAGGCCATAAGCCAAGCGGTTAAGAGGCTTGGTCGGGAGGTTACGCCCAAAAAGGATCCCTTTATGAGCCGTTACTGGCAATACCCCTTCAAAGGGAATCGCACCATAGATGAGCTGGGCGGCCTTCTGCTGAGCAAAAGGAGCATTCTGATAAGCTACGACCACCGCAGCAAAAGGGCTTAGGTCTGGCACATCCAAAAGCGCATAAGGCTTAGTAAAGATCGTGAGTATCACTTCCTTCTTCTCTCCAACAATTTTCTGTAAGAGGACAAGCTCTTGTGTATTGAACTTATAGTCTGCCCAGGGAGAAGCATTGGATCGGTGCAAACCTATGATAATACGATCATAGGGTGCCATTTCCTTCTTGAGTGATTCCCAAGAGCCACTCTTGAGCTGTACTACATCCTGATAGTAGCGCAAGTTCTTGAAGAACTCCCAGCCTGAATCGTCTCCGAACTTGATATAAGCAGTTTTCTTAGTATCTAAGTTCTTCAGAGGAAGTACATTTTTAGCATTCTGCAGAAGAGTAATAGCTTTCTCATAAATCTTCTCAGTAAGGAGATCATCTTCCTTGGTATTGAGATCTTTGGTCAGATTGGTCAGAGCCACTGGTTTGTACTTATTGAGCCCTGCCCAATACTTAGCTTTAAGAATTTTCTTGACAGAATGTGCCAAACGATATTCGTTGATAGTACCAGCACTATACGCATTTTTGAGTGTCTCTATTCCCTTGATAGGATCAGAGGACATAAGTAACACATCATTTCCTGCCAAAAAGGCCTGTAAATCCACCTGAGAGGATTCTGCATAATCGGCTACCCCTTTCATCCCTAAAGCATCAGAGAAGATCAGCCCTTGGAAACCCAGCTGTTGCTTTATGAGTCCAGAGACAATTTTATAAGAAATAGATGCTGGCTTGCCTTCGTCCAAGGCAGGAACATTCAGGTGTCCTACCATTAGAGAGGCTACCCCTGCTCCAATGAGTTTTTGGAAGGGGAAAAACTCGGTACTTTCCAAGCGTTCGCGGGAAAAAGAAACTGTAGGAAGGGTCTTATGAGAATCTTTTTCAGTATCACCATGCCCAGGGAAGTGCTTTCCACAGGCCAAAACTCCTACACTCTGCATCCCTTTGGTAAAAGCCACCCCCTTTTGAGCAACATTGAACTTGCTTTCGCCAAAGGATCTGTTGCCTATGATAGGGTTTTGTGGATTGGTATTGATATCTATATCAGGAGCAAAATCAATATGTACGCCTAAGCGCTTACAGTGCTGAGCGATACGCTTTCCTGCTTGCTCCACCAAGGCATTATCCTTGAGAGCTCCGAGAGTCATATTCCACGGAAAGGCATAGACAGAGTCCAAGCGCATAGCCAGTCCCCATTCGGCATCCATGGCAATCATTAAGGGTACCTGAGCGGCTTCTTGAAACTCATTGGTGAGCTTGGCTTGAGCTACAGGACTTCCCTTGGAGAAGATAATCCCTCCTATATGGTACTTTTTGACAAGTTCCTTGATAGGTTTTTGTTGCTTGGCTGTATGTGAGCTAAATGCTTGTACCATAAAAAGTTGCCCTATCTTTTGCTCTAAGCTCATCGTTTTATAAATACTATCGACCCAGCGGGTTTGTGCTTGTTCGTCTTTGGTACGAAGTGGATCTATATTCTGCGAAAAAGAAAAAATAGGAATAAAAAGTAGTAAGGTAAAAAATCTCATTTTTGGTTTTTGTATTTTAAAGAGCAAAAATAAGGAAAAATAGCTCCTTACCAAAAGATAATTTATAAACAACTGCTAAATGAGCTCATTAGCAATTTAGCGGATCATCTACTGCCTTAGTGAGATAATAAAAGAACAAATTGAAGAAAATACATGGGGTGAATTGAAAGAAATACATGGGGTGAATTGAAAGAAATACATAGGGTGAATTGAAAGAAATACATAGGGTGAATTACAAAATACAAAGGGAAAATTGTAAAAATACAAAAGAGCGAATTGCAAAAATACAAAAGGGCGAATTACAATTCGCCCCTACAAGATTAACAATTAACCATTAACAATTAATAATTATTTAAAAAGTGTATTTATCTGAGTAATGGTTTGATCAAGGTCGCCCGAGGAGGTAAGAGCGACAATGCTGGTACCGACAATCACTCCATCAGCATACTGCCGCATCTGTTCTACATCGGCATGGGTTTTGATGCCAAAACCTAAAGATACGGGAAGGGAAGTCTGTGCTCTTACCTGAGTAATAAACTCCTTGAGACGTGGTAGATCCACCTGCTTACTTCCTGTAACCCCTAAGGAACCAATTGCATATACAAAACCTTCTCCCAAAGAGACAATAGGAGCAATACGCCCCTGTGAGGTTACACTTACCAATGGAATAAAGGCTATATGATGTGCTCTAAGCTTTTCTACTAACTCTTGTGCTTCTTCATAAGGCAAGTCTGGAATAATCAATCCTCGAATACCTACCGCTACACATTTCTCTAAAAAAGCATCTATCCCATACGCAAAGATCAAATTGTAATAAACCAAGAAGACCAAGGGCTTATGCACCTGCCCTTTTACCGAAGAGAGCAGGTCAAAAACGGTATCGGTGGTTACTCCTGCTTGGGAAGCAGCAAAGGAGGCCTGTGAGATGAGCTTACCATCGGCCAAGGGATCAGAGTAAGGAATGCCTATTTCCAAGATATCTATAGCAGTTCTATCAAGCTGAGAGAGAAACGCCTTAGTAAAATCCACATTGGGATAACCCGCTACAATATAGCCTATATTGACCTTTTCTTTTGCTGCGAATACTGCATTTATACTATTATTATTCATATTTTTCTCCTTTTAAGATTGAAAAAACGGTGTGCATATCCTTGTCTCCCCTACCCGATACATTCACTACAATAGTTTGTTTCTTATCCTTAGGAAGCGTCGGACAGAGTTTGCTTAGATAAGCCAAAGCATGGGCGCTCTCTATAGCGGGGATAATTCCCTCCTTACGAGTCGTGAGCAATAGAGCCTCCATAGCCTCAGTATCGGTAATAGGAGCATAGTGAGCTCGCTTAGTCTGGAACAGATGGGCATGCTCAGGGCCTATACCTGGGTAATCTAAGCCAGCAGAGATAGAATGTACAGGGCTTATCTGGCCGTACTTATCCTGCAGAACATAGGTTTTCATCCCGTGAATAATTCCCTCTCGCCCCAGAGTAAGAGTAGCCGCATGTCGGTCTGTATCTATCCCTTCACCTCCGGCTTCTACCCCATAGAGCTGAGTGGCAGGATCGTCCAAGAAACCTGTAAAGATACCTATAGCATTGCTTCCTCCCCCTACACAAGCGATAACATGATCGGCATGCTTGTCCTGAGTAAATAGTTGCTTACGAGCTTCACGACCTATTACGGACTGAAAATCTCTCACTATAGTGGGATAAGGATGAGGTCCCACCACAGAACCAATCACATAGAAAACAGTTTCTATCTCGGCCACCCAAGACTGTATGGCCGCTGTAGTAGCTTCTTTGAGGGTCTTGAGACCGTCCTCTATAGCCACCACCTTGGCACCCAAGAGCTCCATACGAAAGACATTCAACTGCTGACGCTCCATATCCACAGCTCCCATATACACCTCACATTCTAATCCTAAGAGGGCAGCAGCAGTAGCAGTAGCCACTCCATGCTGACCTGCCCCTGTCTCGGCAATCACCTTTTTCTTGCCCATACGCTTGGCCAAGAGTACCTGTCCTAAAGCATTGTTGATCTTATGTGCACCTGTATGATTAAGATCTTCCCGCTTAAGAAAGATATCATGTCCGTAGTGTGCGCTGAGGTTCTTTGCATAGTATAAGGGTGTTGGGCGTCCTACATAATTCTTAAGCAAATCCTCCAATTCTGCCTGAAAACAAGGATCATTTTTAGCTTTTTCATATTCTTTTTCCAACTCTATGAGAGCAAACATGGCCGTTTCAGGCACATATTGCCCCCCAAAGTTTCCAAAATAGGCTTTATTTGTCATATTATTAGGTTATTTATTATATTTCTGTATTCCACTCCTATATTTCTCTATTTCTTTTATCAGCTTTTCTATAAGCTGGCGACTCTTTCGGTTGTTCTGCTCCACTTTGCTATTGACATCTATGATCGCAGGTTGGTAGCTAAGTGCCTTTTGTACATTCTCTACAGAGATTCCTCCTGCCAAGATAAAGCTGTAAGGTGTAAGCCTCTCCAATAGTTGCCAATTGAAAACCAATCCATTGCCTCCTTCGGCTACCCCCTTAGTATCCAACAGAGGTAAATCCATATAGGGTAAATAGTCCTCCATAGGTAAAAGCTTATCCTTTATAGAAAATGCCTTCCATACCGTTATCCCTTTTGTTGTCAGCATCTTACAAATATCTGGAGATTCTTCTCCATGGAGTTGTACCACATCTATCCCTGTAAGGTTCACTGTATCTGCGATTTGCTCAAGTGAAGCATTTACAAAGACTCCTACAGTCTGCTTGTCTTCGCTATGAGCTATCTCGGTAATTTCTTTGGCTAATGCTAATGATACACAGCGAGGACTCCTTGGAGCAAAGATACACCCAAAATAATCAATGGGCAAGTCCTTCAAGTCTTGTATCTCCTCCAAACTACGGATACCGCATATTTTCAAAGCTGTTTTTCCCATCAGAATAAAAGTCCTTTCATGAGAGCTTCCCCTATAAGAAGTGCATCCACTCCAAGAGTCTCAGCATAATATAGATCTTCCTTACTAAGGTAGCCACTCTCACTTACCACCAAGAGTGGAGCGCGTTGTTCTTCGGAAATCAAAGAAAGCAAACGTTCAGTAGCCTGCAGGGAAACCTCAAAAGTATTGAGGTTACGGTTATTAATTCCCAATATCTTTAGCTGAGGAATACGTAATGCTCTCTGCAGTTCAGCTTCATCATGCACCTCCACCAATACATCCATTTGCAAGTCATAGGCCAAGACATGTAGTGCTTGTAACTGCTCATCAGAAAGCATTTTGACAATCAACAAGATAGCAGAAGCCCCTAAGAACTTAGCTTGTGCTACCTGAAAAGGAGTATAGATAAAGTCTTTTCTAAGGATTGGCACTTTAGGAAAAGCCTCCACCACTTGGGGAATAAAAGTGTTATCTCCCTTGAAATAAGCCTCTTCCGTTAGGATAGAAAAAGCTGCTACCCCATGATCCACGTAATGAGTTGCCTGTTTTAAGAGGTCGAAATTCTCCAGTGCGATCTGTCCCTTGGAGGGAGAAGCCCGCTTGATCTCGCCTATAATACGTATGCCTTCTTGTGACAGCGCTTTATGGAAAGAAGGACGCGCCACAGAGGCCAGCTCCCGCTGGAGTTGGAGGTCTCTTTGCTGTTTTATTTGTGATAGTATATCCAAAGTAACTGTTAATTATCAATTATTAATTATTAATGCTTTCTATTTCTTTAATGAGCCTATTTGTCAGAAGAACATATATAAGCATAAGCATAGGAAAATACCTATAAGAATCCCAAAATATGGTAATCCATGTCTCCTTTAGAGAGTAAGTACTCCAAGCGGCTACTCTATCTACAAAGAGCATATAATCAATACTGTAGAATATGGATAATAGAGAAATCAAAATCAGCCCATACAAATACCCTCTTTTTTTCACTATTCTAAATAAAATAGTGAGTAGTATAGCCAAAACACCCATTCCTATAAGTAAAAATACAAAAATATCTTTCCAAAAAGAGCATTCTAAGCAAGAGGAGGACATACTATCCTTATAATCCTTCATGGATAAGAATAGGAAAATAGCATCTGTTACAAAGATAGCCATTATAAATAGTACGTATTTTAGTAGCTTTTGTCTCATTATTTCTGAAATGATTACTCTTTGTTGGCATTAATCATTTTAAGATAGTGTTCATACACTTTTCCACTACGAATAGCCTCCTGAATAAGAGGTTTAGCATCGGCAGGGTGCTTGACAAAGTCAGCTGTATAGAGTGCAAACATAGCATTAAGAATCACTATATCCGACTTGGGTGATTGCTCTTCTCCTTTGAGCGTTCTTAGAAGTATCTCGGCATTTTCCTCTGGGGTGCCTCCCTGTATATCCGCATGGAAAGCCCTTTTGAAACCAAACATCTCGGGAGCGATGGTATATTCAAGTATCTTTCCGTCCTTGACTTCTACTATCTTAGTCTCATCGCAGAGGGTAATCTCGTCCAAGCCATCATTACCCCTTACGACCAAGGCATGTTTCCTGCCCAATAGCTGGAGTGTCTCGGCATATAAGCGCTGTACAGGCTCGTGGTAGAGACCTACCAGCTGATATTTGAGCTTGGTATTGGGGTGTAATAGAGGGCCTAATACATTGAATACTGTACGTATACCAAGCCTTTGTCTTACCTCCTTCACCTCCCCTACCAAAGGATGGAAGAAAGGTGCATGGAAGAAAGCCAAGTGTTCCTTTTGTAGGTGTTCCAGTTGGGTTAAAAGGTTGTTTTCCAAAGGAATCCCCAACTGACCTAATACATCGGAGCTACCACTCTGGCTGGTTACTGAGCGGTTGCCATGCTTAGCTACCTTCACCCCCATAGCTGCTACAATAAAGGCTACTGCGGTAGAGATATTGATTGTTTTGAGACCATCCCCCCCTGTACCACAGAGGTCTATCATAGGACTCTCATCGGCAAAGGTGGTACTATAGGCTAAAATATTCCTTACAAAAGCTGTTAAGGATTCCGGATAGAGACTCTTTTCAGAAATTAAAACCAAAAGAGCCCCTAACTGAACGATATCATACTGTTTGGTATGGATAACCTCACAAATTTCCTTGAAATCTCCATCCGTTAAAGGAATATTCTCCTGTAATTTCTTCAGTGCTGTCTTGAACACCTCATTGGCTCTTGCCCTCTCTTGAGCATGGTCGTAAGCCACTGAGGGCTGTAGCTTCTGAGTATAGGTGATAAAGTTCTTAATAATATGTTTGCCATACTCAGTAAAGAACGATTCGGGATGAAACTGTATACTATATATAGGCTTTTCCTTATGTTCTAAAGCCATAATGATATCATCGTCTGAAAGAGCTGTAATACGAATATTCTCAGGAAGTTGCTCCTTTCCTACATAGAGAGAGTGGTAGCGCATCACCTGAAACTGCTTAGGCAACCCTCTAAAGAGCAAGGTGCTATCATCGGTTACCCTTAGAGCAGAGGTTTTCCCATGTAGCGGCACTTCCATACGCTTAATTTCTGCCCCATTGACCAAGCCAAAAGCCTGATGTCCTAAGCAAATCCCTAAGACAGGAATAGTAGTATTTTTCTGAAGAATCTCCAAACAAATTCCACTATCCTTAGGATGCTTTGGTCCTGGGGAAAGTACGATGCGAGAGGGATTTAGAGCTGTGATCTCCTCCCATGTAATGGCATCATTACGCACTGTTTTGACCTCCTCTTCTGTGAGTTCCTGGAGGTATTGTGCTACATTGAATACAAAAGAATCGTAATTATCTATCAGTAGTATCATTTCTCTTTACAATTTTTAGTAAATACATTCAGTACAGAAGCCCGCTTGTGGCAGATCTCTTCATATTCCTTCTCCGAAACCGAGTCATATACAATACCGGCTCCTGCTTGGATAAAGACCTTTGATACTTGCTCATTCTCAGCATTGGCTTTTTCAAAGAAGGCACTACGTATAACTATGGCCAATTGTACATTGCCATTGAAATGCAGAAATCCGATGCCCCCTCCATAGACATTGCGCCTAAAAGATTCTAATTCATTAATAATCTCCATAGCCCGTATTTTCGGAGCACCACTGAGGGTTCCTGCAGGAAAGACGATGGAAATCACCTCAAAAGGAGACACTTCTGTTCGCTTGTCACCATACACATGGGATTCTATATGCATGATATGTTCGTAGCGAAGTATGTGCATCATGTCCTTGACTACCACAGAACCCTTTTGAGCGAATTTGCCTATATCATTACGCGCCAAGTCCACCAACATACGATGCTCGGCACACTCTTTAGGATCAGCCAATAGCTCCTGTTCCAAGCGCAAGTCCTCATTAGCATCCTTCCCACGTGGGCGTGAACCTGCTATTGGGGCTATATGAATCTGACTACCTGTGATATCTACCAGAATTTCAGGCGAAGAGCCTACTACCTCGCCATAAGGAGTAGGAAAGTGAAACATATAGGGAGAAGGATTGGCCTGACTTAGGTAACGATAAAAGTCTAATGAATCCAAGTTACTTTCCAAAGATAACTGCTCACTTAGTACCACCTGGAAAATATCGCCAGAGCGTATGTACTCCTTGGCTTTCTCTACCATTTGGTAGAAATGAGCCCGCTCTTGTGTAATATCCGTATGCAATTGATAGAAAACTTCTGGACTTGTAGGATTCTCTTGAACGGTAGCTTCTTCTAAGAAGTGAAAATACTGCTGCTCATCCCCATAAAAAGAATATACTTTGCTCACCTTAGAATAGTGCAGATAAGCCTTGGCGTTGGCAAAAACAAAAGCAGGAAAGTCATATTGCTTTTGACTTTTCTGAGGAATTTGTTCAAAAAAATGAATAGACTCATAAGAGAACACTCCGAAAAGCCCCGCAAAAGGAGCAATAGATTTCTGTCTTTGGTGGTATTGCTCTAAGGAGGTATAACTATGCTTGTAGGCATCCAAGTAATCACAGTCAATCCCAATAATCACCTGATTGACATCCTCGGCCAAGTAGGAGTTCTTATATCTTTCTTTGATAAAAGTATAATAAAAAAGAGGAGGAGCAGTTAAGAACATATTTTCAGTTGTTAGTGATTAAAGGCGCAAAGATATTAAATTAATTAAAGAAAAACAAGAAAATTTTCATGCATTTGAGAAAGAAAATAATTTTTTTATCTAATATAATCTATCAAACAATAAATATTCGTATCTTTGTCCCCAATAGCTTCTATATAAAGAAACTGGCAAGATTTTTGCATATAAAAATCTTAAAAAAATTTATTCTAAAGTAAAATAAAATGGCAAAGACAAAAACCGCTTTTTTCTGTCAGAATTGTGGGGCTCAATATAGCAAATGGCAAGGACAGTGTTATGCCTGTAAGGAGTGGAATACCATTGTGGAAGAAGTGATCCAAAAAGAAGAAAAACACCAATGGAAAAAGGACGATGATTCAGATACTCCTCGCTCGAAGAAAACTAACAAATACATTCCTCTACATGAGATTACTACGGAAAAGGAAATGCGATTGGACAGTGGTGACCAAGAACTGAACAACGTACTTGGGGGCGGGATTGTCCCTGGCTCCGTGGTGCTCATAGGAGGTGAGCCTGGAATAGGAAAAAGTACATTGTTGCTACAGATTGCCATGCGTATGCCCTACAAAACCCTATATGTATCGGGCGAAGAAAGCCAAAAGCAAATCAAAATGCGTGGGGAGCGTATCACCAATGCTCGCAACAACTGCTATATACTTACCGAGACGAAGACCCAAAACATCTTCCAACAGATAAAAGAACTTGATCCTGAAATCCTTATCATAGACTCCATACAGACCCTCCACTCGGACTATATAGAGGCCTCTGCAGGAAGTATCTCCCAAATACGAGAATGTACAGCAGAACTCATCAAATATGCCAAACTCACAGGAGTACCTGTGATCATCGTAGGACATATCACCAAGGACGGTACCATAGCGGGACCTAAGATATTGGAACACATGGTAGATACCGTATTACAATTCGAGGGCGACCGCAACCATGTATTCCGTATCCTCAGAGCGCTGAAAAACCGCTTTGGTTCTACCTCCGAATTGGGTATCTATGAGATGCTCTCCACAGGTCTTAGGGAGGTGAGCAATCCTTCCGAAGTACTGCTCTCCAAGACAGATGAAAACAGTTCTGGTACCGCTATTGTAGCTACTATAGAGGGTATGCGCCCACTCATGATCGAGATACAAGCTCTTGTGAGTAGTGCTGTATATGGAACCCCTCAACGATCTACTACAGGATTCAATGCCAAACGCCTGAATATGCTCCTTGCGGTACTGGAGAAGCGTGCAGGCTTTCGCTTAGGTAGTAAGGACGTGTTTCTGAACATCACAGGAGGTATCTCAGTGGATGATCCTTCCACAGACTTGGGTGTAGCTATGGCGATACTCTCCTCCAACGAAGATATAGCGATTCCTAAGACCTTTTGCTTTGCCGCCGAAGTAGGTTTAGGAGGAGAAATACGCCCCGTACAGCGCGTAGAACAACGTATCTCGGAGGCAGAAAAGCTCGGTTTTGATACCATTTTTATCTCCAAATACTGTAAACTCACCGCTGGTAAAAGCAATATCAATGTCATCACTTATGCCAAAGTTGAAGAGGTCATCGCTCACCTATTTGGCTAACTGAAATATTCCGAAAAGGTATTCATAATTGGAAATTTTGGAAGGAATCACTACCAAAAATTCTCCGTTCTGTAAGATAATTTTAATTTGCGATACTATGAAAAACTATTTATTCCCCTTTTTATTCCTTTTCTCTATTGTTATATGGGGACAAGATGATCCTTTACCGAGAAAAATTAAAAAAACACATAGAACAATAGGCAATTTTTCTGGAAAAATAAAATCTATAAACTATATTAGTTGTAGTGTTATAGATAATAGAAATACCATACGAACATTTCGTGAAGTTTATGACAATGAATATCTTTATTTATTCGATGAAAAAGGTAATATAACTCATACTTATAAATATGATAATTCAAACAAACTCATAGAAGAGGAAAAATTTCTATACTCCTATAATGAAAATGACTTACTTACAAAAGAATTATATTACAAAAACAACCATTTGATAAGCAGCTATACTTACAAATATGACGAACACGCCAATAAAATAGAAGAAACCTATGAAGATACTCAAAAAAACTACAAATATATAAGAAAATATAAGTATGATGACAAAAACCGCCTTATTTTTGTAAAAGAAAAAAATACTGATAGAGAAGACACACTCAATATTTTCAAAAGAACTTACAAAGATGGCTTACTAATGGAAGAATATTATGGAGAAAAAAACTATTCTTATACTCATACTTATTTCTATGAAAATAAAAAATTAAAAACTAAAAAAGAAGAAAGTAGCAGTTTTGAAGGGTGTTATTTTACAGATACAGAAACTATATATAGATACAATGACAAAGAACTTCCTATATCCCGTGATGTCTATATAAGTCATAAATTACAAAATAACATAACATATGAGTATGATGAGAAAGGAAGAAAAATAAAAAATGTCTATACTTCCTTTGATAATAGTCAATATAATTCTTATGCTACATACCAATATGATAAAAAAGGAAATTTGATTGAAGAAAGTAATAGTCATCTTTCTCAAAAAATAATTTATTTTTATGACAAGCATGATAATTGGATCAAGCAAGAAGTATATTACAATAACAAATTTTCTCATATCTACGAAAGAACATTTATTTATTACGAATAAATAATGAAACATCTTTTAATCCCATTTTTATTTATCTCCACTGCTGTATTTGCTCAAAATACAACTAACAAAGTAGAAAGATATAAAATAAATCCTGCTATAAATGATGAGTTCAAAAAACCTCTTTTAGGAAAAGTAAAAACTATGCATACTGCCCATTATTTTATAGAGTATAATAAATATGACACTATAAAAAAGGAGCTTTTTGATAATAATTATACTTATGGCTTTGATAAAGAAGGAAAAGAAATTCTATTTATCGAATATGATATGCACGGCAATATAAGTAGCAAATATGAAAGGAGATACAACGAAAAAGATAGTCTTACTTATCTAAGAGAATTTATATGGGGAGAAAACTTTGGAACTTATATAGAAGAAAAATCTTATTTCTATAATCCATTAGGACTATTACAAGAATTAAAAGGTTATAGTCTTAAAGAAAGTGATCCTCTTTCTCTTTACCGAGAGCTATACAAATATAATGACAAGCAACAGCTCTTAGAAAGTCATTATTACAACAAAGATACACTCACAGAAACTACTATCTATTCTTACAATAACAAGGGAAAGCTTATAAAGAAGCTTGATTATTCAAAAGGAAAATTACGCTCTGAATACAAACTTGAATATGATGAAAGAGACAACCTTATCAAAAAAGATTATTATTTTACACAATTCTCTATCAGTCAAAAAAGTATCACTAAGTACCAATATGATGACCAGAACAGACTTATCTTGGCTACAGAAAATATAGATGGAGATGAGAATATTCTCATTAAGAACATTTATAAAGACAACTTACCTATAGAAAGTTATGAGAAGAATAGAAGCGGAGACGAAATACATATATTTTATCATTATAAAGAAAACCAACTTATAGAAGAAGAAAAATCTACCAAATTTTTTAATGGACATTATTACAGTACTACTAAAGAAAAAATACAATATGATGAAAAATGTCGTATAAAGAAATTCTATGATTATGAAGAAAAAGAAATAGCAAGAACTTATACTCATTATTATGATGATAAAGATAGAATAATAAAAACAGAACTATTATACAGCAATAATAAAAAAGAATATTGGACAAATAGTTATGATATGACTAATAATCTTACAAAAACTATTTATAAAAATAATAAAGAAGCCGATAAAGATATTTATAGATATGACAAAAACAATAACTTACTCTCTAAAATAATTTATAAAGGAAATAAAGAAGTATATAAAGTACTTTATACTTATGACAAAAATAATAACTTACTTTCTAAAACAACTTACAAAGGAAATAAAGCAATAGAAAAAACATTTTATACTTATGATAAGTACCAAAATATTATAAAAATAGAAAAACAGTATAACGGAACAACTGATATTTATGAAAGAACATTTACCTATTATGAATAAAAATTTTTAGTCCTATGAAATATTTTTTATTTACCTTATTATTTTATTTTTCTTCCTGTTTTTATGTATCTCTTTTAGCACAAGAAGATGACCCTAATAGATATAGGGAGGAACACCTTAGAAACTTAGGCATTACTCCTCAAGGGAAAGTAAAATCAGTAGAAAAATTCATTTACCATTATGAAAATAGAAACGGAAAAGAGGTAAAGATATTCCCTAAGAATGCCAAAGTAGAACGTATGCCCGTACATAGCCGATACCTCTTTGATAAAAAGGGAAATATCATAGAATTTTATAACTACTATACCGATGGAAAACTTTTCCAAAAGATATTTTACCAATATAACGTAGACAATCTACTTACAAAAGCAGACGAATACAAATACATAGAAGAAAACAATCCCCAGCACACAGAAGAAGAAATTTTCTACGAGGGAAAAGTAATGATCTCTAAAAAATACAAAATTGATGGCAACTTATTTGAAATAAGAATGTTGTTTGATAAAAACAAAAGGAAAAAAGCTATTTCAGAATATAGGAATAATACGCTCATTAATAAAAATAAATATTCCTATAATAGCAAAGGGAATATTACATACGAAAAAAACAAATCTATGAGCCTTTTAGGTGATGAAGCCTATGATACTTGGTATACATATACGAAAGATGGCACATTGCTTGCTGAAAAGAAAGAATGTTACTCCATATTTTGTTTTTATACTACTTACCAATATTTAGCCAATGATGAGGTATATGAGGAAACCACTTATACTACTCCCCTATCCGATGAAAAAGACGTCTCTAACAAGAAAACAAAATACTACATCTATGACTCCAAAGGAGCTATAGTAGAGATACAAACATACAAGGGAGAGGAATTTCGTTCCTATCACTGTATGGAAAACGACAAGGAAGTAGAAAGTTATAGTTATTTTCTAGAAGGAGAGGTTAGAAAGACTCTTTTTTCTTACAACAAGGATAACCAACTTATAAAGAAAGAAAATTTTGATTTACTCAATGGAAATTTTATTTCTGGAACGTATTATACATATGATGAGAAAGGAAATTTGCTACAAATAGATGACGGACAGATTCCTTCCCCTAATAGAACCATCTACCACTATGACAAATTCAACAATTGTACTGAGGAAATCTATTACAAGAATAATAAGCGTGTTGCTATTGTAGAAAGAATTTTCAACTATTATTAATGACTAATAACAAGAGGCTTCCCTTCTACTTATCAAAGATAAATGCTAAAAAGCATCCTGTAGCATAGCAAAGAATATCTTCAAAAGAGAAATAATTTCCTAGCAGAATATACCCAAGGGTACCTTTGCCAAAGCCAAAGAAAGCTGCCAGTTTAAAGTATTGTAGTATCTCTACAAATACGGCAAAGCAGAAAATCCCTATAAGTAATTTCTTGGTGTTCTTGATATGAAAAAAAGCTCTAATAAAAGAATAGATCAGTATCACTACCAAAATATCTCCTAAGTATGACCTTACAAAGGGAACACTCTTGAATACAGTGGCTATGGCTACCTCTACCAAAAAGATAATTAGGGCAGCGAAGAAGTATTTGGAATTGAATTTCATTGATTTAAGTAATATTTTTCAATGACTGTTCTTACAGAGACAAAACCTATTTTACCTAAGTCTATTTCAGATAAGGGAATCCATTGTAAAGACTTGATTTCATCTTCCGCTCTTACAGAAACAGGGACATCCAAAGGACATTCATAAAAAATATCCATAGTACGATAAGGAATATTTTTGTACAAATAGTGATTGGGCTGGGTAGTAAGGTATTTTAGCTGATTAGGTACTATCTGCAAACCCAATTCCTCATTTACTTCACGACAAACAGCGGCTTCAGCATTCTCATCAGGATCTATAAAGCCTCCGGGGAGGTCTAACTTTCCCTTGTCAGGATCTATATTGCGCACTGTAAAAAGAATTTCATCCTTACGCCTAAAGATAACCGCTACCGCAGCAGCTATATTGTGATAATACACAAAACCACATTGGTGACAAAGAAAACGTACCAAACGAGGAAACTCCACATCTGTGCTGCCACAATGAGGACAATAGGTAAAAATATTCTCCATGATTACTCATTTTACAAGGACAAAGGTAGTAAAAATTGCACATATAAACACACAGAAAAAGAAAAATCATTTTATAGTCCAAAAGTCATTATTTTTTTGTATATTTGCTCTACACAAAAATTATCTATTCAAAAACAAAGATCATGTTAGTAAAGATCTATGGCAGTGCTGTTTATGGTGTAGAAGCTATCACTATTACCATTGAAGTAAATATAGATAAGGGTGTAGGCTATCACTTAGTAGGTCTCCCAGACAATGCCATCAAGGAGAGTAACTACCGCATAGAAGCCGCCCTACACAACAACCAATATAAAATCCCTGGAAAGAAGATCACCATCAATATGGCTCCTGCCGATATGCGCAAGGAGGGATCGGCCTATGACTTAAGTTTTGCTATAGGAATTTTAGCTGCTAACGGACAGATACAATGTGAGGAGATAGAGCGATATATCATCATGGGAGAACTCTCTCTGGATGGCAGCCTACAACCCATCAAAGGGGCGCTCCCTATTGCCATACAAGCCAGAAAGGAAGGATTCAAGGGCTTTATTCTACCTATACAGAATGCCAAAGAAGCCGCTATTGTGAACAACTTAGAAGTATATGGAGCTGAGAATATCAAGCAGGTTATCGACTTTCTCAATGGAGAAAATACCCTCCAGCGAGTGGAGATCAATACCCGTGAGGAGTTTTTCAAACATGTAGAGACTCCTGAGTTTGACTTTGCCGATGTAAAAGGCCAAGAGAGTGTCAAGCGGTGTATGGAGATTGCTGCGGCGGGTGGGCATAACATCATACTGATAGGCCCTCCAGGTTCTGGAAAAACGATGCTCGCTAAGCGCCTTCCTGGCATACTCCCACCTATGACCCTACAAGAAGCCTTAGAAACCACTAAAATCCATAGTGTAGTAGGGCGGGTAAAGGACAACGGACTTATCTGTCAGCGCCCTTTTCGTAGTCCGCACCATACCATTTCGGACGTGGCACTGGTAGGAGGGGGCAGCTATCCCCAGCCTGGGGAAATCTCCTTGGCACACAATGGTGTGCTCTTTTTGGACGAACTGCCAGAATTCAAGCGTAGTGTATTGGAAGTGATGCGCCAACCTTTGGAGGACAGGGAGGTTACCATCTCTCGTACTAAATTCTCCATCACCTATCCTGCTTCGTTCATGTTGGTGGCCAGTATGAACCCTTCACCCAGTGGTTACTTCAATGACCCTGACGCGCCTATGACCAGCTCTCCTGCCGAGATGCAGCGCTACTTGAGCAAAATCTCAGGCCCCTTGCTTGATCGTATAGACATTCATATAGAAGTGAATCCAGTACCCTTTGAGAAACTTTCTCAACGAGAAAAAGCAGAAAGCAGCACCTCTATCCGCGAACGGGTGATACAAGCTCGAGAGATACAAACACAGCGGTTTGCCCAGTACGAACACATCCACTACAATGCCCAGATGGGGAGCAAACAGATCAGGGAATATTGCCATGTAGAAGAAGCCTCCTTAGCTATGCTCAAGAAGGCAATGGAGCGACTAAGCCTCTCGGCACGTGCCTATGACCGTATCCTTAAGGTAGCCCGTACCATAGCCGATTTGGAAGGTAGTGAAAGCATTAAGGAATACCATATAGGAGAGGCCATCCAGTACCGAAGTTTGGATCGTGAAGGGTGGTTAGGAGGGCTTTAGTAAGTAAGAAAGCTATTTTTTGTACATTTCAATGGGTTGTACACTGAGCAAGTCCTCCACAAGATTCTGGAACAACAATTGTGCTATACGTTCGGTTCCTTTATCTGAGAAATGTACCAAATCACTGGCAGCCATACGGTTATCATACCATATTTTCATAGAGTTTTTTCCACCCATTGCCTCATACATACTGAAAAAAGCAAAGCCATTTTCGGCGGCTTGTTTTTTCATTTCTGCTACCAGCTCAGGGATAATATCATAGGTAGTTTTGCTACTTCTACGGAGCATATCACTCGGCCCTATGAGCAAAAAGAGAGCATCAGGATTGCGTTTCTGTACCCATTGCATATTGGTAATAATACGTTTTACACTGGGAACTATCTTATTCTTGGTAAGATAAGGAACAAGATTCCCACCAAACTGGAAAATAATAATATCCGGTTTAAGCTCTCGGCTCATCGCATCATAAGTATCTTGTATACGTGTAAAATGGAAGCCAGAATCTCCACGTGTGGGAATATTATCAACTTGTACTCCCTGAGCACTCCCGACAGTTACCCCATAGAAATCAGGACTTTTGGTGCCAGAAAACTGAAATCTAAGCTTCTTCGGAGTGGCTGAGAGGTGAAGCTTATAGGCATGATAAGCACCATCGGCTATAAGTGTATCCTTCTTTATCTCTGTATTATTTTCATAGACTGTAACTAAAACAGGAACTGTACAATTACCATAGTGAACAGAAATATCTGTATATTGGCTCAGTGTAGGATAGTAAGAATAAGAGGGCGAAATAGTAAAAGAAGCTGTCTTTAGCCCAGCTGTTTCTCCACGAGCTGGTGCAAAACGACATACATTGGCATAGAGCCCATATTGGTTATTTGTCAAAAGATCTTTATTCTTACGCTGTTCAGCATTAAAGAGGGCATATCGGTACCAATTCCCAGAAGTTTGCTCTATAATACTATGCTGACCATAAGGCATCTTAATAGGGAAATACCCCGGTCCTGTCCCTCCATAGAGTAGCTGCAAACCATTGCGCAAATAGGCTGTAATACGGTCTCCTTCTATTTTGGAATCTCCATAATGTAAAATACGACATGAAGGTTGGCTAAGCTTCTGGTGGAGCTTCTTGACAAAATCTCTTGGTGGATTAGGATAATATATCTGTCCCTCTACATTGCTCACAAGTTTAGGATTTCCCCCTTCCAAGAACACTCCTATGGAATCCCTTAGCTGGGTCATATCCTCTGGAAAGACAAACGTTTTTGTATTGAATTGACCAGTTGCCAGAGTATCCTTTTTAGAAGTATTCTCTGGTGATTTCCCTTGTATAATGGCCATAGCCTTATCATTCTTGATGGCCTCTGTATGAGAGAATATATCCCAAAAGGTAGGGTATTTCAACTGAAAACTACCTATCTTTATTCCATGGGCAACCTCATTCTCTTCGTCCATATATTCATGACTGAGAAAGGTAAGCCATAGAAGAGATACCAAGACACTAATCATAAAGATTACTATTTTTTTAGGGGACATGTATGCTTCTTTTTTTCGGGTGCAAATATAGGAATAAAAATACAATCATAGGGGAACGGCTTTGTTTTTTAATCAATTACTTTTCAACAAAAGGAAGTTCTGGATTATATATTTCCTTAAGTAGTTCGATCAATTTCTGTTCAAATTCTTCACGTACTTGACTATCCACAAGGCTTATTTCCTTTTCTTTTTGATTTCTAAATCCTATAAATCCCAGTTTCAATCTTCTAAAAGAATAGTTACCTACATATACATTGTCCGTCTGTTGTATTATACCCATTTTGAATAATAGGTAAGCATACATCAGCAGTTGAAAGGCTTTTGAATATTTGTAGTCTAATATAAGATTTTCCCAACCTTTATCCGAGAGTTTTACATCCTCCTTATCTACAATACCGGACTTATAATCCACTATATAAATATCATTCCCTCGTCGTTCTACGCGGTCAATTGTTCCATTGAAACATATTGGGAAAGGAAATTCATCAAACTTTATATCTATCTGTATTTTTTGCTCTACAGAAAGTAATGTTACTACATTTTCAGAGACATTTTTTTCATCTATTGCTAAGAATTTCATTACATATTCTTCTATTGTCTGCTGTACAAATATATTTTTCCCAGATATTTCATCATTTTGTTGGTACTCTTTGAATACTATTTCTGTAGTTTCCCTTACTTTTTTTCTTATTTCATCTATATTCTTCTTAGAAATTATAGAATTTACATAAGGAGTATAAAGTAATTCCAATATTCTATGTATAATGGTTCCCAAGGAACGATCTTCTACGATTTCTTCTACTTCTGCCTCATCTCTTATATCTAATATTTGTTGCTGATAGAAGTCTATAGGATTTCTTACATAAGTCGTAAGAGAAGAGGGAGAGAATCCTTTTCTATGTTTGGGATCTATTTTTGTAGCTATAGCAACCAATTTCTCTATAATATTCTTATCTTTTGCAATTTCTATCTGATTTTGTTTTATTATTTTCACCTCAGGGAACTTTACTTGAGATCTTATTCTATAATCAGATAACAATTGTAATACGAATCGACTTCTTTCACTTCCTCTGAGACCATCTGTATCTGTATTATAGAGCAGTATCGCTCGGTGAGTATGCTGGAGTATTCTATAAAAATAGTAAGAATACATATAGTCCGATTCTTTGTAAGTTGGCAATCCTAAATTAGCTCTTACATCAAAGGGAATTAACGAATTTACGGCATTCCCTTTAGGAAATATGCCCTCATTCATAGAGGTTATTAGCACATTTTTAAAATGTATATTCTGCGCTTCCAACACTCCCATTATTTGCAAACCTCTTAGAGGTTCTCCTCTGAAACTTAATTTCTGTTTCACGAGTAAATCATTATATATATAGTACAAAGACTTCACACTATCTATATAATTATATTTTTTTTGCAGATAATGTATCTGGTTGAACAATTCATAGAAATTATATATATACTCTAAGTTTAATACATTCTCTTTATCACTTTTTTCTAAAGATTCTTTGATAAGAAACAAGAGTTTTATAACATTTTCTATTAATTTACTTACCGAAATATCCTTTTCATCATCAAATAAAAGATTTATAAGCTCTCTATCTCCTTCTTTTACATACAAATCTAAAGTTTTCTTATATACATAAGAAAAATTATGTTCATTTATATAAGTTATTGTATCTCTTTTATAGTTTTCAGAAAGCAAATTACTCAAAAAAGGTTGTTCTAATAGTGCTTTTATTTCCTTATGATACCATCTACCAGAGATATACAACTTAAAATAAGCTGAGATCAAGTCATGTACAGGGGTCTGTTGTAGAGGATACCCCATAGTGATATTGATTGGGAGTTTATTGGTATCTATAGCTTGTAGTAAGGGAAGTAACATATCACTATCACTAAGCACAATTGCTGTTTGTTCCCATTCCTTCTCTGGAATTTCATCTAAGAGAGTTGTCAGCAGATGTATTTGATTGACTTGCTTAGGAGTTCCATATATTTTTATCTCAGGCAAAGTCTTTTCCTCTGTAATCCATTTAGGCTTTCTTTCTCTTTGATAGTACTTCCACCTTTTTAGATAATTTTCTATAAAGTATCCTGCACTGTGTTGGCTATTGAGGAAGTGCTTTTCTATATCCCAATAGATATCCGCTTGCATTTCTTCCAGAATATATTGTATAATCTTTTCTTGAGCCACACTTAGCGCATTGAAGCCAACAAAAAGGTGTAATTTTTCTTTGTTAGCCTGCCTATAAGCATCAATCTGTTCGTAAGCTATTCTCGCGATAAATCCTTGATACCCTTGTTTTTGTTCGTACATCACCTTGTGGATTGCATTGTAGTATGTACCCAAGGTACGCCAGAACTCCAAGTGTGTTTGTTGCATAGGAGTAAGCTCCTCCCCTACCGACCAATGTTCGGCCTCCTTGATTGCCTCCATATAGGGGAATATATCCTTATAGGCAATCAGGTACTGGTCTATATCACTAAAATCCTTCCACAACATTCGTCCCCAGCCGACAAATTTTTCAAAATCATCGACCTCGGATTCTGTATGTTCCTTATACACCTTATAGAGTTGAAACAATCCCTGTAAGTCTGGCATCTTCTTTATCCCAGAGATGCGCTCCAAAAGATTGTCTAAAGTAATAAATTCTGGTGATATAGCAGCTTTGTGTACTTTTTCTGAGAAAATTTTCCTCAAAAAAAGAGCAGAACGCCTATGAGGAGTTATAAATATAACCTCCTCAGTAGGCGTATCAGCATAGTTTTCTAAATAGTCCTCAATAACTTGCTCTAAAAACATAACAATTTGAGTTTTCAGCTTTGAGTTTTGAGTTCTTAGTTTTAAGTTTGAGCCATACAACAACTCAAAATTCAAAATTCAAAACTCAAAACTATTTATCATTTTCTCTTTTTCTTCTTAGGCTCTTTGTTATTTTTATTATATTTGTGGTAGTAAGCCAGCATTTTATAATAAAGCTTGGCCGCCAAGAAAGCCGTAGGTTTTGCTTGAGGGCTATCCATGAGTTCTACTATATCAAAAGCTACTACATTACACTTTTTAAAGACCTTTTTCAGTAATTTTAGCGTAGGATACCACTGCAAACCACCTGGTTCAGGAGTTCCAGTAGAGGGGGCTATAGAAGGATCAAAAGCATCCAAATCTATCGTAATATATACATTACCTGATACTTTATCCAATACATCCTTGATCCAATTGTCATTCTTAGCAATCTCATGAGCGAAGAAAACTCTTTTATGAGGTAAGTATTGCTTTTCCTCTGCATCCATTGAGCGAATGCCTACCTGCACAAGCTTGTGTTTTTGATTGGCCTCGAAAACCGCACAAGCATGATTGTTCTTAGATCCGTGATACTCAGGACGCAAGTCGGTATGTGCATCGAGCTGTAGGACAGTTAGGTTATGATACTCCTCACCTACTGCTCTTATAGAACCTATTGAAACGGAGTGCTCTCCCCCTATTAGAGTAAATAATTTTTCTCTATCCTTAACCAATTCCTTTGTTTTTTGGTACACAGCCTCTACCATCTTCTCTGGAGAGCTTTTTTCAGAGACTTCCCCTGCCATATAGACCCCTTGCAAATAAGGTTCTGTATCTGTCTCTATATCATATAGTTCCATATTCTCAGAAGCATCCAAGAATAATTCTGGCCCTTTGTCAGCGCCTTTTCCCCAAGTGGAGGTACCATCATAGGGTACTGTTACCAATACTACTTTTGAATTTTCATAAGTCGCATTCTCAGCAGGTATACCTGCATATGTATTTTCCATCTTTGTATGTTTTTAAAATAGGGGTAAAAGTACAACTTATTAAGGAAATCACCATTGGATTTAACTGTATTTTATGAGTTTTATTTATTATTTTATTTGTGTAGATATTCTTTCTATATATGGTAAAAAATATGTACTTTTGTGCGCTTTTCTCCCCTTAGTAAGGAGAGATACTTCTTAACCCCTCTTTTTATGGACTTTGAAACGGTTATAAGCAACTCGTTTGCTGTCAAATATCTAAAAGAAACTATCGAGAATGATCGTATAGCCCATGCCCAACTATTCTCTGGAGAGGAGGGAGTGGGTACCCTTGCGATGGCCATTGCTTATGCTACAGAACTGCTAAGCAAAACAGGAGACGCTAATACCAAGCTCAAGTGTGAGCACCTCACTCATCCAGACTTACACTTTGCCTATCCCACTGCCACTACCATCAGGGTAAAGGATCACCCTACCAGCTCACTTTTTTTAGAAGAATGGCGTGAGTTTGTTCTTAGTAATCCCTATGGAAGTCTCTTTGACTGGTATCAGTTCATCGGAATTGCCAACAAACAGGGAAAGATAGGAGTGGATGATGCTAAGGAAATCACCTCTAAACTCTCTTTGAAATCCTTCGAGGGCGGGTACAAAGTGATGATTATTTGGATGGCAGAGCTAATGAATACCGAGTGTTCCAATAAGCTCCTAAAGCTCTTAGAAGAACCCCCTGCTCAGACTATTTTTATTTTAGTAGTAGAGAATGAAAATCTCCTTTTGGACACCATTCTTTCTCGCTGCCAGATCACACGCTTTACCAAATTGGGAGATGAGGTTATCTCCGATGCTCTGATAAAACAAGGTATAGATCCCTCTCAGGCACAGAAAATGGCCATTCGAGCGCAGGGAAACTACAACAAAGCACTTTCTTTTCTGAATCAGAACAACGACAACCAATTCGAAGATTGGTTTGTTCGCTGGGTACGTATGGCCTACAGTGCTAAAGGAAATACAGAGGTACTTCCTCTCATACTTGCTTGGAGTGAAGAAATAGCCAAAGAAGGACGAGAGACACAAAAACTATTCTTGGAATACTGCTTAGAGGTGTTCCGCCAAGCACTCCTTGCCAACTATGGAGTAGAGAGCTTGGTATATATGCAGTTCAATTCCAATTTCAAAATACAGAATTTTGCCCCTTTTGTCCATCAGAACAATATCCAAGCCATTCAGAAGAATATAGAAGAGGCTATCTATCATGTCGGGAGAAATGGAAACTCTAAGCTGATACTTACTGACCTTTCCATCAAGCTCATTCGCCTGATTCACACCAAGGGATAAGAGGGAAAATATATTTCCCCTTGACTTTTCATAGAAAATATTGTAACTTTGCAGTCCATAAAATAAGTGAAAAGTGAAAAGTGAAAAGTGAAAAGTGAAGTGAAAAGTGACGACTGACGACTGATGACTGACTACTGACAACTGACAACTAATTTCTGATAACTGACAACTAAAAAAACATCTAAATGTCTGAACGTTATACCATTACGGCAGCTTTGCCTTATACCAATGGGCCTATACACATAGGCCATCTTGCAGGTGTGTATGTACCTGCTGATATTTTTGCTCGTTACCAACGATTGAAAAACAATGATGTTGCTTTTATCTGTGGTAGTGATGAACATGGCGTGGCTATCTCCATCAAAGCAAAAAAAGAGGGGACTACTCCTCAAGAGATTATCGACAAATACAACAAAATCATCAAGGATTCTCTCTTTGACTTTGGGATTTCTTTTGATAACTATTCCCGCACTTCCTTACCAATACATTACCAAACAGCTTCAGAGTTCTTCCGCACCCTCTATGACAAAGGAGATTTTATAGAAGAAACCTCTGAGCAACTCTATGACGAGCAAGCGGGACAATTCTTAGCAGATCGCTTTGTTATAGGTACCTGCCCTAAGTGTGGCAATGAGGAAGCTTATGGAGATCAGTGTGAACGCTGTGGTACATCGCTCAATGCTACCGATCTTATCAATCCTAAGTCCACCCTTACAGGGAGCAAACCTGTACTTAGACAGACCAAACATTGGTTTCTGCCCCTACAAGATTATACTGAATTTCTCGAAAAATGGATCATCGAAGGCCACAAAAACGATTGGAAACCCAATGTATATGGTCAGGTGAAAAGTTGGATTGATGATGGGTTACGTCCTCGTGCAGTAACACGTGACTTGGACTGGGGGATTCCTGTTCCCGTAGAGGGAGCCGAAGGAAAGGTACTCTATGTATGGTTTGATGCCCCTATCGGCTATATCTCCTCTACCAAGGAGTGGGCTGCTCGTGAGGGAAAGGATTGGGAACCCTATTGGAAAGATGAGAAAACCAAGCTCATTCACTTTATCGGAAAGGATAATATTGTATTCCATTGTATCATCTTCCCTGCCATGCTCAAGGCAGAAGGATCCTATATCCTTCCTGAAAATGTACCTGCTAATGAGTTTCTGAACCTCGAAGGCAACAAACTCTCCACCTCTAAGAATTGGGCTGTATGGCTCAATGAATATTTAGAAGAATTTCCTTCCCAACAGGATACACTGAGATATGTGATCACAGCCAATGCCCCTGAGACTAAGGATAATGACTTCACTTGGAAAGATTTCCAAGCCAGAAACAACAACGAATTGGTAGCTATCTACGGAAACTTTATCAATCGTGTGATGGTACTGACCGATAAGTACTACAAGGGAGTTGTCCCCTCTGTAGGAGAACTTACTCAAGTAGATAGGGAGGTTTTTGCCCAGATCAAAGAACTTATCCAAAAGATAGAACAATCCTTGGAGCGCTATCGTTTCCGTGAAGCCCAACAGGAACTGATGAACATAGCCCGCTTAGGTAATAAGTACTTGGCTGACGAAGAGCCTTGGAAACTTATCAAGGAAGACCCCAAAAGAGTAGAGACTATCATGTACATAGCTTTACATATAGCCACAGCTCTGGCTGTAACTTCTGAACCTTTCTTGCCTTTTACCTCTGAAAAGCTCAAGCGTATGCTCAATTTTTCTACTATGGAAAAGGCACCTACTTGGCAGGATATACCTCTTTCGGATCGCTTGATCCCTCAGGGACACACTATAGGTGAGTCTGTCTTGCTCTTTGAGAAAATAGAAGATGAGGCTATAGAGAAGCAAATAGCAAAATTGGAAAAAAGCAAACAGGCCAATAAGCAAGCCATTACAAATGACCATACTACTGTAGTTCCTCAAAAAGAACTTATCTCCTATGAGGATTTCGCTAAGATGGATATTCGTATAGGTACTATCTTGGAGGCTGAGAAAATGCCTAAGGCGGATAAGCTCCTTATTCTAAAAGTAGATACTGGCATCGACCAGCGTACTATCGTCTCTGGAATCGCTCAAAGCTTTGATCCTAAGGAAATTATAGGAAAGAAGGTTACCGTACTTGCCAACCTCGCTCCTCGCAAACTACGTGGTGTGGAAAGTCATGGTATGATTCTTATGGTTGAAAATAGTGCTGGAAAATATGTATTCCTAAACCCTGATGCAGAGGGGATTGCCAATGGAACTGAAGTAAAATAAATTCAAAATAGCATCATGAAACAGCTTACATTACCTTTATTTTTATTAGGAAGTACCCTTGTACTTTCTTGTAAGAATAATACAGAAGAGAAAAAGACCCCTGAGAAGGAGAATACAACCATGTCGGTAGAACGCCTGCAAGATTCCATTCAAAAGCTTTCTGACGATTTGGCTGAAGAGCGGTATTTTGATATCTCCTTTAACGAAGATGCGAGATACTTCTTCCATGAAAATGGAATAGATGACCCAAAAGAGTTTGTATTAGAGCAACTTATGGCAACCAATATCACCAAGGACGAAAACCACCCCTTGATCTCTTACCGCCCTCGTCGCAACGCTAAGTTCCAAATCAACAAGATAAAACTGCTCAATCACCGATGGGTAATCTGCGACTTTTCGGATGGTTTGGATTGGGGAGAATTGTTACTGAAAATGACTCTTAATGACAACAAAACGCTTTCCTTTGAAGTATTGGATCAAACTCTCTATGTAAGCGAACAAAAACCTTAGTATCATGAACATAAAGAATGCACAACTTGCCGTAGATAATTGGATAAAAGAACACGGTGTACGCTACTTCAATGAGCTAACAAATATGGCACAACTAACCGAAGAAGTCGGTGAAGTAGCGCGTATCATTGCCCGTCGTTATGGTGAGCAATCTGAGAAAGAAAGTGACAAGGCCAAAGACCTCGGAGAGGAACTTGCGGATGTTGTTTTTGTAGTGCTCTGTTTGGCAAACCAAACAGGGATTGACCTACAAGAGGCCTTTGATAAAAAAATGGAAGCCAAGACTAAGCGTGACCACGACCGACACCAAAACAACCCTAAGTTGAAATAACTCTTTTTTTGAAACCTATCTATGAAGCAGTTTTTCCTCTACCTATTACTTTTCTTTGTAGGCAACTCTCTCTATAGCCAAGAAAAAATCCGTTCGCTTGCCGATCTCAAGGGCAAGGATCTCAAAGTAGGTTTAGTCCTTAGTGGCGGTGGTGCTAAGGGGCTGGCTCACATAGCTGCTTTGGAAGCAATTGAACAGGCAGGGGTAAAGATTGACTATATAGGAGGTACTAGTATGGGAGCTATCATTGGAGGGTTATACGCTGCTGGATATACCTCTCATCAGTTGGATTCTATCTTCCATTCAGTGGATTTTGAACGCATCATTCAGGACAATGTTCCCCGCTCAGCACAGAATTTTTACGAAAAGGAAAACCGAGACCGGTATATGATTTCTTTGGCTTTGCGCAATGGTAAGTTTGGCCTCCCAGCAGGGCTCTCTCAGGGAGTGAATCTGTATAATTTCCTTAGCCAACTCACCTTTGGGGTCAGAAAGATTGATGATTTCTCCAAGCTGCCTATTCCCTTTCTCTGTATAGCTACCGATGTAGAGACCGGAAAGGAGGTTATCCTCGAACATGGGGATCTAGCACAAGCAATGATGGCCAGTGGCTCCTTCCCTACCCTGTTTGCTCCAGTAGAGATGGAAGGGCGCTTCCTTACAGATGGGGGAGTAATGAACAATTATCCTATAGACGAAGTAAGGGCTAAGGGAATGGATATCATCATCGGGGTAGATGTACAATCTCCCCTAAAAACACGTAAGGACTTACGCTCAGCCAATAGTGTCTTGTTGCAAATTACAAGCTATAAGATAGCCAATGATATGAAGGAAAAGCGGGAGAAAACGGACATCTATATTCATCCGGATATGAGCAACTACAATGTTATCTCCTTTGCTGAAGGACAAGCTATTATTGATTCCGGACGGGTAGCTACCAAAAAAGTGTTCCCTCACCTACAATGGCTTGGAGACTTCCTTAAAAAAGAGGAAAAGCCTTTACCTAAGATAAAAGTACATGATTCACTACATATTGGCAACATAAGCTTCTCTGGGAACAAACACTATTCGGATGCCTATCTCCGTGGAAAATTAGGGTTCCAATGGGGGGAAAAGATCTCTTTCAAAAATCTCAGAGATGGAGTGCAAAACATCATGGCTACTCAGAACTTCAAGAATATCAACTACCACATCTGTTCCATGGAGAAAGGGGAAGAATTGCGGTTCAACATAGAAGAAGCCCCCGCACAGACTTGGCTAAAGATGGCTGTTCACTACGACAATCTATACAAAACAGGAGTGTTGCTCAATGTAAGTCGCTCCAGCCTCTTACAGAAAGACGACTTGTTCTCCTTTGATTTTATCGCAGGAGACAATATACGATACAAGCTAGATTATTATGTAGATAAGGGTTTCTATACCAGTTATGGTTTCCAGAGTCGGTATGATCGTTTCCGCCGAGACATCGCCTTCACTGGGTTTTCCCTCAACATAGGTGATACCAATATAGCACTCACCAGGCTCAAGAACGAATTCTATATACAATCCATCTTCCTTAGACAAAAATTCCTTGTAGGAATAGGCGGGGAACACGAATTGTATAGTATAAAGCTACAACCTGATAACTTCAATGAAAAAGTCAACTATTACTCTGCTTTTGGATATTTGAAGTATGATTCCTTAGACGACGCTCATTTCCCAACAGAAGGGATATACTTCAATGCCACAGGACACTGGTACTTACATTCTCAAGGATATGGAGAAAGAATCAACCCCCTCTTTTTAACTAAAGCAGATTTAGGTGGTGCTTGGAGATTTTCAGAAAGACTTTCTGCTAAGGCTATTTTCTCTGGCGGATTTCATTTAGGGCTTCCCAATGCCCCCTTTCTTCAGTATGTATTTGGAGGACAAGGAGATAACCTATTTGGCAACTTACTTCCTTTCTATGGATATGATTACCTCAGTTTTGGAAATTATGACTTTCTCAAGGGGGAAATGACCCTAAGTTATCGTTTCTATAAGCGAAACTACATAAAAGCTATTGCCAATATAGCCAATGCCGAAGATAACATGTTTACTGAAAACAAATGGTTTTCAAGGCCTAAATATACAGGATATGCCTTAGGGTTGAGTTCGGATACTATCATAGGCCCTATTGAGATCAAAGCCACTTATTCGCCCGAGACGAATAAGTTTCTTTGGCTTTTTAACATTGGTTTTTGGTTCTAATTTTCAAGTAGTTTTTGGATAATTGCCCCTGCCATATGTATACCAAAAAGGGCAGGCATATAGCTCATAGTCCCATAGTAAGAACGCTTGAAATTGGTACCATCGGTAAGCTCCATCATATCTTTGGCAGGCAATTCCAAGGAAAAAACAGCCTTGAACTTAGGATTAATTTTTTCCTTTTTGAGACGTTTGCGTATATGTCGAGCTAAAGGACAGTCTCTTGTTTTGGAAATATCAGCTACTTTTAACTTCGTAGGATCCAGTATGCCTCCTGCTCCCATACTACTGATAACCCTTACTCGGTTGTCATGACAAGCTCTTAGTAGGTTTAGCTTAGGGGTTATGCTATCTATGCAATCAGCCACATAGGAAAAAGTCTCCTCACTGACCAATTGATAAGCCATCTCAGGGGTGAGGAATTCATTGATAATAGTAAGTTTTAAGTCTTTGTTAATATCCTTAAGGCGTTCACCCATGAGTTGCGCTTTGCTCTTACCCATGGTAGAATCAAGGGCAATGAGTTGTCGGTTTTTATTGGTTGTATCCACCACATCTCCATCTACAATAGTTAGTTCTCCTACCCCAGCACGAGCTAAGAATTCTGCTACAAAGGCACCTACTCCTCCCAATCCTACCACAAGGACATGTGATTGCTCCAGCTTATGTATTCCTTCGTCCTTAATTACTAATCTTGTTCTTTCTCTCCACATGGTATTTAATGATTAATGTTCAATGATTAATGATAATAATCCAAATATTTATGTTATAGGCGAATTTTCTGACATATTCAATGATTCCAACTCGCAGACTTCACCCCTATACAATACTTTTCTGTCTTCATTTTTCATTCTTCACCGAATTTTGGCGGGCAAAGATACAATCTTTTTGTTAAAAGACAAAGTAAAAAACACCTTAACTCAAAATATTTCTCTAAGCCATTGTATTTCTTATTATTTTTCCCTACTTTTGCCCCTAAAAACATATACCATGAGAGTAATACATTTCTACAAATATCAAGGCACTGGCAATGATTTTATCCTAATTGACAATCGACTCAACACCTTTCCTAAAGAGGATACCAAGCTTGTAGCTCAACTATGTGAGCGCCGCTTTGGCGTAGGAGGCGATGGACTTATCCTTTTGGAAGATGACCCTGAACATGATTTTTCGATGATATATTACAATTCCGATGGGAACCCAAGTTCCATGTGTGGTAATGGAGGGAGATGTATTGTAGCATTTGCCCAAAAATTAGGCGTTATCCAAAAAGAAGAAACTACCTTCTCTGCCCCAGATGGACTGCACAAAGCACTTTTCAAAAACAACCTTATCCACCTACAAATGCAGGATGTAAGCCATATTGAAAAAGTAAAAAAAGGACTATTCCTCAATACTGGCTCTCCTCATTATGTAGAAGTAGTAAAAAACTTGGATAACATGGATGTCAAGAAAAAAGGAGCAGAAATACGATATGGAGTCCCCTTCAATATAGAAGGTGTCAATGTTAATTTTGTAGAGCCTATCGACGAAAATCATTTTAAGGTACGCACCTATGAGCGTGGTGTGGAGGATGAAACTTATTCCTGTGGCACTGGTGCTACTGCCACTGCTATTGCTATGCACAAAGGAGGAAAAACCAAGGCTGAATACATTATCCTAGAAACCAAAGGAGGAAACTTAGAAGTTACTTTCGAAGTAAAAAAAGAATTTCTCGGACTAAAAATAAAAGAGTATACCAATGTATGGCTCATCGGAGAAGCGAACTTTGTTTTTGAAGGAACGATAACTGTATAGTTTTATGGTACGATTACGCGCTTTGGAGAAAACTGATTTGGATTTCCTTTACCAGTTAGAGAACGATCAGAGCCTATGGGAGGTGAGTGAGACACAAGCTCCTTTTTCCCATGAGACCCTCAGAAGCTACCTCGAAAATGCTCATCTGGATATATATGAGGCACGACAACTGCGTTTTGTCATTACGTACAAGGACAAAGCAGTAGGATGTATTGACCTATATGATTATAACCCAAAGAACAATCGGGCTTCTATAGGCATTGCTCTTATGGATTCTTTCAGGGGAAAAGGCATTGCCCATAGTGCCTTGCAACAATTGTGTAATTATGCTTTTTCTTACCTGAATATACATCAGTTGATAGCTTATATACCTCAGGACAATCTCCCTAGCCAAAAGCTTTTCAAAAACATAGGTTTTTTATGTATAGCCACTCTCAAGGATTGGTTGTTCTTCGAAGGAAAATACAAAAATGTGCTCATGTATCAGTACTTAAAAACTTAACTATAAGAGGTCTGTTAAGAAAAAATATACTTTATTGCACCACAATTCGTATTTTTTTCGTAACTTGCGCCTCTATTTCATAGGCTCTTCTTATAGAGCCATTAAACTTGGATTCTTATGACAAAAATTACAGCTGCTATAACAGGTGTAGGGGGATATGTACCTGATTTTGTGCTATCTAATAGTTTATTAGAGCAAATGGTTGATACTACTGATGAGTGGATTACCACTCGTACAGGTATCAAGGAAAGACGCATTTTAAAGGAAGAAGGCAAGGGGGCTTCATTCTTAGGAAAGAAAGCTGTGGAGGATTTGTTCAGAAAAACAGGAACTAATCCAGCTGATATTGATTTGGTAATTTTCGCCAGTGTGACCCCCGATATGCCTGTGGCTATCTCCGGAGCTTACTTGGCTACCGAAATAGGTGCTATCAATGCCTTTGCTATTGACCTCCAAGCAGCTTGCTCCAGTTTCCTATATGGAATGTCGGTAGCTGCCCGATACATTGAGTCTGGAAGATACAAAAAGGTACTCTTGGTAGGCGCTGACAAAATGTCCTCTATCATTGATTATACAGACCGAGCCACTTGTATCATTTTTGGAGATGGAGCAGGAGCTGTACTCTTTGAACCCAATTACGAAGGATTAGGAGTACAGGACGAGTACTTGCGTAGTGATGGTACAGGACGTGAATACTTGAAAATAGAAGCAGGAGGCTCTATACTCCCCACTACTATAGAGACTCTACAAGAGGGGAAAAACAACCTCTACCAAGATGGTAAAACTGTCTTCAAATATGCAGTCTCTCGTATGGCTGATGTGACTGATATCATCCTTGAGCGTAACCACCTGAATGCTGAAAACTTAAATTGGTTGGTTCCTCACCAAGCTAACAAACGTATTATTGATGCGACTGCCGATCGTATGGGACTTACTCATGACAAAGTAATGGTCAATATCCAACACTATGGGAATACCACTTCTGCAACTCTTCCTTTGGCTTTGTATGATTACGAAAAACAACTTAGAAAGGGCGACAATATCATCTTTGTTGCTTTCGGAGGAGGATTCACTTGGGGAGCTTTGTACCTCAAATGGGCATATAACCCCATACAATAACCTTTAGATTCAGGCAAAAAGATAGAATTTGTTTAGAAAAATAGAAAGTGATTCCTATATAAAATAATTTTAGTATCTTTGCGCAGAATTATTTCACCATTTATTAACTTATTAGATAATGTTTAACTCATTGAAAATATAATTATTTGCTATGGATTTAAGAGACATTCAGAATCTGATCAGATTCGTTGCCAAGTCAGGTGCCAGTGAAGTAAAATTAGAAATGGAAGATATCAAAATCACCATTAAAACCTCTGGAGAGGAAGGACGCCCTGAGACTGTTTTTGTTCAACAACCTTATGTAGCACAAGGACTTCCACCACAAGTACCTGTAGCTCCAATACCTCCTATGCCTGTGAGTGATCCTGCCAACATAGTGGCTACCAAAGAACATGATGATGAAGAAAACGGTAAGTATATCACCATCAAATCCCCTATTATTGGTACTTTCTACCGAAGACAAGCACCTAACAAACCTTTATTTGTAGAGGTAGGTGATAATATCGTACAAGGACAAACCCTTTGCGTGATTGAGGCCATGAAGCTATTCAATGAAATAGAATCCGAAGTATCTGGTAAGATCGTCAAAGTATTGGTGGACGATGCTTCCCCTGTGGAGTATGACCAACCTCTCTTCTTGGTAGATCCTTCCTAAGATGTTGTGCTAACAAACACTTCCTTAAGAGAAACAACTTAACTAACATTATATACTATATTGTATAGTATGACCTAAATAGTAAAGAAATGTTTAAAAAAATATTGATTGCTAATCGTGGTGAAATTGCTCTTAGAGTGATTCGTACCTGTAGAGAAATGGGAATAAAGACCGTTGCGGTATATTCCACAGCGGATGCCGATAGCCTACATGTACGCTTTGCCGACGAGGCTGTATGTATAGGCCCCGCTCCCAGCAAAGATTCCTACCTAAAAATAACAAATATTATCGCAGCAGCGGAAATCACCAATGCTGATGCCATCCACCCTGGTTATGGTTTCCTTTCAGAAAACGCTAAGTTTTCTAAAATATGCGCTGAGAATGGAATCAAATTCATTGGGGCTTCTGCAGAAATGATTGACAAAATGGGAGACAAGGCAACAGCCAAAGCTACCATGAAAGCGGCTGGAGTACCTACCATTCCTGGCTCTGACGGGCTACTGAAGGACATTGCTGAAGCTAAGAAAATAGCTAAGAAAATGGGCTATCCTGTAATGCTCAAAGCCACTGCCGGAGGTGGAGGAAAAGGAATGCGTGCTGTATGGAAAGAAGAAGACCTCGAAAAAGCGTTCGAGAGCGCTACTCAGGAGGCTGCAGCAGCTTTCGGTAATGATGGTATGTATATGGAAAAACTCATAGAAGAGCCTCGCCATATCGAAATCCAAATCGTAGGTGACCAATATGGAAAAGCTTGCCACCTTTCCGAACGAGATTGCTCTGTACAACGCCGTCACCAAAAACTCACAGAGGAGACTCCTTCGCCTTTTATGACCGATGAACTTCGTGCCAAAATGGGAGAAGCAGCTGTAAAAGCAGCTGAATCCATCAAATATGAGGGTGCTGGTACTGTAGAATTTTTGGTAGACAAGCACCGCAACTTCTACTTTATGGAAATGAATACACGTATCCAAGTAGAACACCCTATTACCGAACAGGTAATTGATTATGATCTTATCAAAGAACAAATCTTAGTGGCTGCTGGAGTACCTATCTCTGGACGCAACTATACTCCAAAACTACATGCTATTGAGTGCCGTATCAATGCCGAAGATCCATTCAACGATTTCCGTCCTTCCCCTGGTCGTATCACTGCTTTCCATGCTCCAGGTGGCTTCGGGGTACGTCTTGATACCCATGTGTATGCGGGTTATACAATCCCACCTAACTATGATTCCATGATCGCCAAACTTATCGTTACTGCTCAGACCCGTGAGGAAGCGATTGCTAAGATGAAGCGCGCCTTGGACGAATTTGTAGTAGAAGGTATCAAAACAACTATTCCTTTCCACAAACAACTTATGGAAAATCCTGACTATATAGCAGGAAACTACACTACCAAATTCATGGAAGATTTCGTCCTCCAGCCTAAAGAGGAAGACGAATAGTATTATTTCTTAGAATATACAACTATGTCTGTTGAAAAAATAAAATGCTTGATCATAGGCTCTGGTCCAGCTGGCTATACTGCTGCTATCTATGCTTCCAGAGCCAACCTTTCTCCTGTCCTTTACCAAGGGGAACAACCAGGAGGACAGCTCACTACCACCAATGAGGTAGAAAACTTCCCTGGGTATCCTAAGGGAATCACAGGTACTGAAATGATGATGCAGTTCGAAGAACAAGCCCGTCGCTTTGAAGCTGATATACGCTCAGGATGGGTTACTAAGGTAGACTTTTCCACCAAACCCCTCAAAGTATGGGTCGGTGATAAGGAGATTCATGCCGATACAGTGATTATCAGTACTGGAGCTTCTGCCAAATACTTGGGATTGCCTTCCGAACAACATTATTTGCAAACAGGAGGTGGAGTATCCGCTTGTGCGGTATGTGATGGTTTCTTCTACAGAAACCAAGATGTTGCCATTGTAGGAGCAGGAGACTCAGCTTGTGAAGAAGCGCTCTACCTTTCCAAAATATGTAAAAAGGTAACCATGATTGTGCGTCGTGATACTTTCCGTGCTTCTAAAATCATGGAAACACGAGTGCGCAATACCGAGAATATTGACATTCTATTCAATTCCGAAACAGAAGAAATTCTCGGAGATGGTCAGTTGGTCTCTGCCATCAAGGTTCGCAACAATCTCACTCAAGAACTTACTGAGATTCCTATTACTGGCTTCTTTGTAGCCATTGGTCACAAGCCTAACACGGATATTTTTGCTCCTTATCTCTCCTTGGACAAGGATGGATATATACAAAATGTGCCTGGCACAAGCCGTACCAATGTAGAAGGTGTATTTGTGGCCGGCGATGCTGCCGATAAGCACTATCGCCAAGCAGTAGTGGCTGCCGGTAGTGGTGCCATAGCGGCTCTCGATGCTGAACGTTATTTAGCTTCTTTAGAACATTAATATTAATCTATTACTTATGGAGGTACATATCAGCCCTTCTTGGAAATCGTTGTTAAGCGAAGAATTTGAAAAACCCTATTTCAAATCCCTAACCGATTTTGTCAAAAAAGAATACAAAGAGCACACTTGCTATCCTAAAGGGAAAGATATCTTTGCTGCCTTCGACCAATGCCCTATAGATAAGCTAAAAGTAGTACTCTTAGGACAAGACCCCTACCACGGAGAAGGACAAGCCAATGGCTTATCCTTCTCTGTCAATGAAGGGATTGCCCACCCTCCTTCCTTAGTGAATATTTTTAAGGAAATCCAAGAGGATATAAATGTACCTTATCCTGAGAGTGGTAATCTCTCACGCTGGGCAAAACAAGGAGTACTTCTGCTTAATGCCACTCTTACAGTACGCGCCAACCAGGCCGGTAGCCATCAACATCAGGGATGGGAAACTTTTACCGACACTGTCATCAAGCTTGTCTCTGACAACTGCCAAGGGGTTGTCTTTCTCCTTTGGGGTGGTTTTGCCAAAAAGAAAACTTCCTTGATTGACACTAAAAAACATTGTGTACTCACCTCTGGACACCCCTCCCCTCTTAGTGCTAACCGAGGTTATTGGTTTGGGAACAAACACTTTAGTCAGGCTAATGCCTACCTCTCCTCAGTAGGTAAAGAAATCATTGATTGGAAATAAAAACTGACATTTTGTCATAATTTTAGGTTTGGCATAGTCCTTGAAGATAGGTAAAGCGTACTAATTAAGATAAAAAAGATCAATACGATTATGAGTAAAATTATTGGAATAGACTTAGGAACCACCAACTCGTGTGTTTCCGTAATGGAAGGTAATGACCCTGTGGTTATTACCAATGCCGAAGGCAAGCGTACTACTCCTTCCGTAGTTGCCTTCGTAGATGGAGGGGAAATAAAGGTAGGAGATGCTGCTAAGCGACAAGCTGTTACCAACCCTAAAAAGACTATTTATTCTATCAAACGATTCATGGGGAATAAATTCTCTGATTTAGGAAAAGAAATAGCTCGTGTACCCTACGCTGTAGTTCAAGGGGATAACGATACTCCTCGTGTGGATATTGATGGTCGTCTATATTCTCCTCAAGAAATCTCTGCGATGATTCTTCAGAAAATGAAAAAAACTGCTGAGGACTTCTTAGGACAACCTGTAAGCCGTGCCGTAATCACTGTGCCTGCTTACTTCAACGATGCACAGCGCCAAGCTACCAAAGAAGCGGGTGAAATCGCTGGATTGAAGGTAGAACGTATCATCAATGAACCTACTGCTGCTGCTCTTGCTTACGGGCTTGACAAGCAACACAATGATCATAAGATTGTGGTATTTGACTTCGGGGGCGGTACACACGATGTCTCTATCCTTGAATTGGGAGATGGGGTATTTGAAGTACTTTCTACTGACGGGGATACCCACCTTGGAGGAGACGATGTAGATGAAAAAATCATCAACTGGCTCGCTGAAGAATTCGAAAAAGAAGAAGGTCTTGACCTCCGCAAAGACCCTATGGCACTACAGCGACTCAAAGAAGCTGCTGAAAAAGCTAAAATAGAACTTTCTTCTTCTATGCAGACAGAGATTAACCTTCCTTATATCACTGCTACTGCTACAGGACCTAAGCACTTGGTACGTACTCTTACCCGTGCTAAGTTCGAACAACTTATTGAAGATTTGGTAGCTCGTACTATCGAACCTTGTAAAAAAGCGCTTGAGAATGCAGGTCTTCAAGTGAGTGACATCAATGAGGTAATCCTCGTAGGAGGTTCTACTCGTATCCCTGCTGTACAAGAAGCTGTAGAGAAGTTCTTTGGAAAGAAACCTAATAAGAGTGTAAATCCTGATGAGGTAGTAGCTATCGGTGCAGCTATCCAAGGTGGAGTACTTACTGGAGATGTAAAAGATGTATTGCTCCTTGACGTAACTCCGCTTTCCCTTGGTATCGAAACTATGGGTGGGGTGATGACTAAACTCATCGAAGCCAATACGACTATCCCTGCTAAGAAATCTCAGATATTCTCCACTGCCGCTGATAACCAGCCAAGTGTAGAAATACATGTACTACAAGGGGAAAGACCTATGGCTGCGGACAATAAGACTATCGGACGCTTCCACTTGGATGGTATCCCACCTGCACCACGTGGCGTGCCTCAGATCGAAGTAACTTTCGATATCGACGCCAATGGTATCATCAATGTATCTGCTACTGACAAAGGAACAGGCAAAACTCATGATATTCGTATCGAAGCTTCTTCTGGACTTACCCAAGAAGAAATCGAAAGAATGAAACGAGACGCTGAAGCCAATGCCGAAGCGGATAAAAAAGCACAAGAAGTAGCTACTAAAATGAATGAAGCTGATGCGCTTATCTTCCAAACTGAAAAACAATTAAAGGATTTCGGTGATAAGATCCCAGCTGATAAGAAAAGTGCTATCGAAAGTGCTTTAGAAGAACTCAAAGGCGCTTACGAAAGTAAAGACATTGCGGCTATCAATGTAGCTTTAGAAAAAATCAATGAAGCATGGAAAAAAGCTTCTGAAGATATCTACAAAGCACAACAAGAAGGTGGTGCTGCAGGAGGTCACTCCTCTTATGAAGCACAAGACCAACAGCCTAACAATGGCGGTGGCGACAACAATGTTCAAGATGTAGATTTTGAAGAAGTAAAATAAGCGTTGATTAGCAACGATTAGTAAATATTAAAAACTACTATAAACACTTGGTTTATAGTAGTTTTTTTTTAAATTAACGAGTAATATTTGTTTTTCTCATTTTTAAAAATTATTAGATGAGGTATTATATTATTTTTAAACTAATCAAATAATTCAACTTGTTAATTGAATTATTTATTGTATCTTTGTCCAAAGTTCCCAAATTTTAGTGCCTTTTTCTAAATCACAAAACACTGATTTTTGGAAGCTTTTACTTTATTGAGAAAGTTTAAACAACTTCATGTATGAATCCGGAAACCAATCGTATAGAATACAAACAAGAACTTATAGATGATTTGGAGAAAGAGGTAGTCGCTTTTCTGAATTATCAAGAAGGAGGGATAATTTATATTGGAATCGACAAGAAAGGAAAGGCTGTGGGTGTCTCTGACATTGATGGGGATATGCTTAAAATCAAAGACCGACTAAAAAATAATATTATGCCTTCTTGTATGGGTTTGTTTGATGTATCTGCAGAAACTATAGATTCAAAAAATGTAATTAAAATCACATTGGCAAGTGGTACTGAAAAACCTTACTATATCAAGAAACTTGGGATGTCGGAAAAAGGTACATTTATTCGTATTGGAACAGCTGCCGAGCCAATGCCCATAAAAATGATAGAATCTCTGTTTGCCAAACGCACTCGTAACTCTATAGGCAAAATCAAGTCTCCAAACCAAAATCTTACTTTTGAGCAACTCAAAATATATTATGAAGGTTCAGGAAAAGAGCTAAATCAGCAGTTCACATCTAATTTGGAACTTCTTACAGAAGAGGGGTTGTACAATTATGTAGCATATCTATTAGCCGATACTAATGGAATATCTGTAAAAGTTGCAAAATATGATGGTTTGGATCGTGTTGACTTGATCGAAAACAACGAGTATGGGTATTGTTCATTGATAAAAGCAACCAAGCAGGTATTGGATAAGATAGGAGTAGAAAATAAGACATTAGCAAAAATCACACCCAAAGAACGAAAGGAAACCAAATTATGGAATCCCGTTGCCTTGCGTGAGGCTGTAATTAATGCTATTGTTCATAACGATTATACCTCTGAAATACCTCCCAAATTTGAGTTCTTTGATGATAGAATTGAGATTACCTCATTTGGTAGTTTGCCACAAGGCATGACAGAGAAGGAATTTTTTGAAGGCTATTCAGTACCACGCAATAAAGAGCTGATGCGTGTATTTAGAGATTTGGATTTAGTAGAACATTTGGGGTCAGGAGTCCCTCGTATTCTAAGAAGCTATGGAAAAGAATGTTTCAAGTTTACAGAGAACTTTTTACGAATGATATTTCCCGCTACCGAGCAAGTCACCGCGCAAGTTACCGCGCAGGATACCGCGCAGGATACCGCGCAAGTTACCGCGCAAGTCAAAGAATTGATTGAAATACTATCCAAAGAGATGGATAGACAAGAAATACAAGATATGTTAGGACTTTCTCATAGGGAAAACTTTCGATTAAAATATTTAAAACCTGCATTGGAACAAGGATTTATAGAAATGACTATTCCCGAGAGACCTAGTAGTAAGTTACAAAAATATCGACTAACCATCTTGGGCAAACAATTGAAAGACAAACTATAACCTTTGATAGAAGCAGTAACTACCCAAGAAAGTGCTACTAAGTCAGGTAAGCAAATCACAACCTAATTTGCATCATAAAATATTAAGTGATTGATTTTCAATGATTTTTGTCTTTAAAGTTTTAAAATAAGATACTTCACTCAATAAAAAACCACTCAAGAGAGTGGTTTTTTTATTATTCACTATTCATTTTTCATTCTTCACTTAGAATGAGGTAAGAACACCTCTGCTAACATACAGCGAGCACTACCTCCTCCACAGATTTCTATAGTGGAAAGATCACTATAAAGAATCTGAGTATGTCGTTCTATAGCCTCGATTTGCTGAGGAGTAAGTGACTCGTAGGCTGTTTGGCTCATCACTAAGTAAGAATGTTCTTTGCCTTTTACCTCAAGCATATTACCTGCGTAATAATCAACCTGTTCTCTACTAATGGTAATGATTTCCTTTTTATCTTCTTTTAAATGGTTCAATACATTTTTGCGTTCCTTTTTATCCTCGATAGTATCAAGACAAACAATCGCAAAAGTCCTACCCAAGGCCATCATCACATTGGTATGATAAATAGGTTTTAGCTCCCCATCGGTTTTCTGAAAAGCTCTAAATATGACAGGAGTATATTCAAAATCCTCACAGAATTCAATAAATAATTCCTCAGAGGCTCTGGGGGATAGGGCACAATAGGCCTTGCGGTGTATCCTATCCAAGACCATGGCGCCTGTTCCTTCCAAGAAAATACCTTCATCCTCAGCTTCTGTATAGTCAAATACATTTTCTATCTCGAAGCCTGCCTCTTCGACTATATCGAGAATATCTTCTCGACGCTCTCTACGTCGGTTTTCAGCAAACATAGGATAGATGGCCACATCTCCATTGTTGTGGAAGCTAATCCAATTATTAGGGAAGATAGAATCAGGCGTATCCTGCTCGTATATATCCTCCACTTGAATGACATGTACTCCCACTTCCTTCAGCTTTTGAACTAACATATCGAACTCCTGTTGTGCTTTCCGGTTGATTTCTTCTTGGGTAATATTTATTCCCTTCTGGAAATAATTATTGACAATCGTCTCCTCATTCGTCCTAAAACGAACAGGGCGTATCATCAATACAGTATCGGTAATTTGTTTTTTCATCTCCTAACACATTATTAATGATTAATGTTCAATGATTAGTGATTAACGAGCAATGATTCTATGTTCATTGCTCCCTGTTCACTGCTCACTGATTACTGCTTACTGATTAAGTATATAAGCAAATATAAGAGGAGCAACAATAGTTGCGTCGGATTCTACGATATATTTAGGAGTATCTATATCGAGTTTACCCCAAGTTATTTTCTCATTAGGCACAGCTCCAGAGTAAGAACCATAGCTGGTAGTAGAGTCAGAAATCTGGCAGAAATAAGACCAGAAAGGCACATCCTCCCATTCTAAGTCTTGATACATCATAGGTACGACACAGATAGGGAAATCTCCTGCGATTCCTCCTCCTATCTGGAAAAAGCCCACACCCTTACCTGAGGAATTATTTCTATACCACTCAGTAAGGTATATCATATACTCAATACCTGTCTTGACAGTAGAAGCCTTTAAGTTGCCTTTGATGACATTAGCGGCAAAGATATTTCCTGTAGTGGAATCTTCCCAACCTGGGCATATAATAGGGATATTTTTCTCTGCTGCAGCAAGTATCCAAGAGTTTTTTGGATCTATTTCATAGTATTGTTCCAATACTCCAGAGCGTACCACTTGGTAAAGAAATTCGTGAGGAAAATAGCGTTCGCCCTTTTCCTCAGCCTTGTGCCATACTTCTTCCAAATGTTTTTGAAGGCGACGGAAAGCCTCTTCTTCTGGGATACAAGTATCAGTAACTCGATTGTAGTGACTGTCCAAGAGCTCTCTTTCCTGCTCAGGAGTAAGGTCTCTGTAGTGAGGTACACGCTTGTAGTGAGAATGTGCCACAAGATTCATAACATCTTCCTCAAGGTTAGCCCCTGTACAAGAAATAATATCTATTTTGCCTTGGCGAATCATCTCCGCCAAAGAAATTCCAAGTTCTGCAGTACTCATAGCCCCAGCAAGTGCCACAAGCATCTTACCCCCTCCTTGTAGGTGGGCTTCATAACCCTTAGCAGCATCTACCAAAGCAGCTGCATTGAAGTGTAGAAAGTTCTTCTCAATGAATTGAGAAATAGGTCCTTTATTCATTTTTTAAATATTTATTAAGTTATACATATTTTAGAAAGGATAATTTATCCCTATATTAAAAACAAAATTAGAAAGTTTCAGCTCATTTGTCCAATGATGTGTCGCATATTTGGAAGGGTCATAGAGCTTCATTCCAAAATCACCACGGATAACAAAATAGTTCAAATCATAACGCAATCCAAACCCTGTAGCCAGTGCTACATCTGCAATATCCGAGAAGCTATCGAGCTTATAATCTGTATTTTCTTCATCATCCATCAGGTGCCATACATTTCCAGCATCCAAGAACAAAGCCCCTTTGAGTGCATTGGCTATGGTAAATCGGTACTCGGCATTGGCAGTAAACTTGAAATTGGCTTCATTGAACTCCAAGGGAGAGCCCGAAGAACCTGGACCCAGAGAGTACGCTCGCCACCCTCTGTTATCATTGGAACCTCCTGCAAAGTAGCTTCTGGAAAAAGGAATACTTTTCCCATTGCCATAGGGCATAGCAAAACCTATAAAGGTGCGAAAAGCAAATACCTCTCCTCCATTCTTCCTTATAGTCAGTGGAATGTGCTTGATATACTCAAGCTCCGCCTTGGCATATTGTGCATAGGTGACATCCAAGAACTTGCGCTGCCCTTGATCATCCTTAGGGAGCTTACGTACTATACTGAGCAATTGAGGGATATTACCTGCTGTCTCCACTTTTACTCGAAACTGCTCATAATCAGGCTCGTAATAGTTAAATGTATTGTTAGACATATAGGTAAAACTCGTAGCCATGATAAGATCATTCTTAGTCATTCGATAATATCTCTGGAAGATATTATACAAATTCTTAGTATCTTGTGGATAGCCCGCATAGCCTCCCTGTTTGGACGCCCAGATCACATAAGCAATAGCCCCCTCACGATCATTGAGATTGCCATCATTGTCCATCACAGCGGCGGGAGCATTGTGCTTTTTAGCCAAGTCATTCAGAGCGTTATACGAAGACCTATACAGTCGGAAATAGTTTTCAGGATTTTTGTTTCGGACAAATTCCACATCCAAGAGCTCCAATATATTGCGATTCTGTGTATTAGGACTCCAAGTATAGCGCAGCACTCCGCTTGTCTTCTGCTTATCCAACCCTATATTCTGCTGGGTACTGGTAGTAAACTGCAAGATTGTCTGTGGAGTTTTGGAATAAGGAATCAGGGATTCTATACTTCCGAAAAACCAAATACGTGGTATCGTAAGGCGCAATCCTCCTCCATATTCGAATATATTAAAGAAAGCCGACGTTCCATCCAGAAATTGCTGTGCTCCCAGGGTTACACGAGGAGTTATCTCAAGGGTTTCCGCTCCTCGGAAAACATTCCTTGCGATCAGAGAGGTATTGAATCCTATTCCAAATTCCTGTATAGAAGAGCGAGAAAGCTCCAAGTTGGTCTCTATAGAGAAACGAGAAAGTGGCTCCAAGAATATATCGGCCTCTAGAGTTCTTTCCAAAGAATCCTTCTTGGCATAACGATACTGTATATTAGGATACTTAAATGCCCTAAGGTTATTGATCTGTCGGTAAGCATTGTTGCGGTCTATATCGCGATAGAGTGTATTGGGACGCAGCGCCATAGCATCATAGAGCGTCTGCTTACGATAGTGCAACTTATTGCGATAGTAGTAGGTAATCCCCTTGTACTCCACAGAATCATAGGTAGTAGTTTGCAGAGAGGAGTCATAATCTGTATAGAGATATACTTTCTTGATAAGGTGTTTCTTATAAGTTTTTTCAGTAGGAGGATCCGTAGAGCGATCGGTATAATTGGCAATGGTGGTTGTTACATTGATCAACGAATCATTATTATAAGCTATAGTATCCCGCGCGATGGTAAAATCAATCGCACTTTGTTGGAAGTTATAGAACCCATTGTTACGCAAGAGGGTGGTGATACGAGAGCGTTCATTGGTAAATTTCTCCAAGGAGTAATGGGTATGATTCTTGATCAGTCGTTCACCTATATGCTTTTTGTAGAGTGTATCTATCTCAGGAGAGAGGATACGAGTATCCAGAGAATCAATATAGTATCGCATTCCCTTTTCTATAGAGTAGACTACAGCCGCCTCTTTTTTCTTTTCCAAAGGGAGGATATCATGCTCCACCTTACTGTTATAGTACCCCACACTGTTATAATAAGCCTTGAGGACTTTGGTGGATTTGTTCACCTGAGCGGTATCCAATATAGCTGGAGGCTGTCCCATTCGTTGCAAGAGCCTATCTTTTCCAGAGACCAAGAAAGATTTTCCCAAGCGCTGAGTTTGCTTTTTAGAAAGGAATCCATCCAAGAATCGATGCCATCGGGGATGGCGCTCGAGCCATTTTTGATAATTTTCTTCTGACTGATCATCCGCTAAGTTATAGATCAAAAGCCCTATAGGAATCCCCAACAATCTGGAGTTCGGTTCCTGGCGCAAGTATCCATATACATGGCTGTTCTTAGGCGCTTTTCCGTCCACATTGATATCATTTTTGCGCAAGAGATACGCTCCTTCAGGCACCTTCTTAGTAGGACTACAACCTGAAAGAGAGAACAAACACAGTAATAATAAGGCTTTTATAACAAAATTACACTTCATCCAGCAACTTAAAAAATTCGGCTCAAAATTACAAATTTTATATGGTATATCAATAATAAAAAAGCGTTAATTCTCTATTTTAAAGTAAGAAAGATAATTTTACCTTCTCATTCCTCATTTTCTAAGATTAGTGCAATAGTTCTCTCTATCACAGCCATTATTACTTGCTTTTTTTTAAATTATGTTGTATTTTTGTGCAATAAAATTAAAGATTAATTTATATGGAAACAGAAGAAATTCTATTGGACTACATCCACCGTTGGTTTATGATATATAGACCTGAACTGGATTTGAGAAAGAACGAAGCTGAAAGAATTTTCAAAGAAATTCAGCAGGAACTTAATTTAGATGAGGTAGATAAACAATTTACTCAAGAAATTGATGGAAAAGTTTATTCTATAGAAGGAGCAAGAGAAGCTAAATACTCTATGATTAGGGAATATCTTGATGAAGTGTATTTTAGTCCTACCAATCAAGTATGTATGGAAGTGGCTGAAGAAAGAGAATTTTATCATGCCACAGAATATATGAAAGATTTAGGTTTTCTATACTATGAGGAAATGGAAATGTTTATAGAGGTAGTTAAAAAATCTGAGTGGTATAAAGAATATGAAGATACCAAAGAACTTCTAACTAATGAGGAATTTAGAAATAAAATAAGACAGCTTTTCAGAGATAGGAAATGGAATAATTTTCTACCAGTACGAGAAGAAGAACCTTTCGACCCGACTATAATAAGTGCCTATCCTCCAAGAAAGGATTGAGACACCTCATTTTCATTATAACAATCTTTCTGCTGAAAAACAATTCCCTGTAGGTAAGGGCATAGTGTCTTTACCTACAGGGAATTAAAAAATACTGATATTTTCTTTTACTTTCTTCTTTTCTTAACAAAAATCACCAAAGCAATAAGTGCTACTAAGGCAGCAAGTCCTACCCAAAGGATATTGAGAGAGACTTTCTTTTTCTCTTGAGCAGTAGAGGTTTCTTCCTTTTTCAGAAGCTTACCATCCTTACTATCCTGCAGCTGAGTGGAGGACTCTTTCGCCTGCTTGAGCTGCTTTTGGTAGGCCTCAGCATTGGCTTGAGGTGCTTTTTGTGATATATAGGCTTGGAGCTTCTTATTCTCTGAAGAAAACTCTGATGAGGTTACACCAAACTCTTTCACCAAATCCGTATGCAGGGTAGCGAGTTTGCTTATTTGTGCCTGAGAGGCCTTCCACATTCCCTTACGAGTAGCCTCAAGCATCACTGCGGTGACTTCCTCCAAGGCAGTAGCATTCTCTCGACGAATAAAGTCGGTTACCCCCAATTGCTGCTTGTCCTCTATATAAGTAAGATACACTTCCTCCCATAGAGCATCATCGATCAGTTCTGGGCGAGTGGCTTCCCAGCCATGCATATTGGTTACAATTTCCTGTATTTGCCCTGCAGCTGCAGCTTTTCCCTTCATCATCTCCTTAATGTATTTGGGGTTTAGGATTGTTGAGCGTGCTTCCACCCCTATAGCTTCCTTGAGCTCTTGCATATGCATATTCTTATGATTACGGTAATCTGCCAAGTAGGCATCAGGATCCTTGCCTGTCACCTCCTTGATAGCGGCATTCATTCCTCCCATGAACTCATACACGTGGTCAAGGCTCAGAGCCCCCCAAGTATTGTTCTGTCGGGGCTGGATGAGTACATCCGCATTCTTGATAGCTGCACGGAACATTCCTTCTTGGAACTGGCTCCAATTGTCTTTGCTTCCATAGAAAGCGCCCATGTTATGCATATACACCTGAGCGATATCCTTTTGGGTTTCCCATTTATCTCCAGCATTGATCAGTTCCTTAATTCCTGTGTCGTACCTACCTTGCAAGCCTCCAAAGATACGCTGAGTGGCCATCTGTCGGGCTTGTTTTGGCGGCACTCCTGCTGCGACCAATTCTTTTTCTATATCCACACTACCAGCACTTACTTCATTAGTATAAGTCTCCTCAGGTAGGGCACTGACCATTTCTATCGCCTTGGTAATAAGGAACAAGCGAGAAGCTGCCAAGTCGCGGAACTGACCAGAGGTCTGTATCACCACATCGATACGAGGCCTACCCAATTCATCCGAAGGAATCAGGCGGATATCCCCTACCCTGCCAAAAGTATCCCATACTGGTTCTACTCCCAGCATATACAGTGCCTGCGCTATAGAAACCCCTTCTGTTTCGACAAATTCCGAACTCCAGAAAGTATAGGCCACCTTCTTAGGAAAATCCCCATGCTTATCCTTGTATTCCTTTAGGACATTCTGTGCCAAAGTCACTCCTCTGTCCCAAGCCAACTTGGAAGGAGTCGCCTCGGCATTGACTGCATACAGGTTGTGCCCTGTAGGAACTCCCTTAGGATTGGCTACGGCATCCCCCCCTGAAGAAGGAGGTGTATAGCCGCCCTTGAGAGCGTTAAAGAAAGCTTTTTCCTCTGCCTGAGGACTATTTTGCAACCCCTCACGGTAGGTAGCCACACTTAGGATTGACTTCTCGATATCCACAATAGCCTGTGCCCTATTGAGCTTGGCTTTCTTAGCGGCTATCTCTGCCAGTTCCTCTGGAGTCAGGGGTTTGCTTTCCACCTTCTTAGCCGGTGCTTTTTTGGTTTTTGTTGCCTTGCCTACGGCATCTGGTTTTTTCCCTTGTCCCTGAGAAGAAGGAGGTGTTGCTTTTTTCTCCATCTGTTTTTTCAAGAAATAAGGCATCCCACTTTCTGCTTCTTTGGCCAAAAGTTCCTTGGCTTTTTCCAGATCTTTAGGGACTATATGTGCATAGCTACAAATAAGCTCCGTGGTGACAGGCTTTCCTGAGAGAATCTGTCTGACCAAAGCTTTTGCTGGATTTAGGTATTTCTCAGAGAAGAAAACCTTTCTTTTAAGCTCTTTCTCAGTCACCTTCCCCTCGAGCTTATCCAGAGCAGCTACACTATAAGCGATGGGATCCGCGGACATCGCCATCACAGTGGAGAGAATCTTATCAGGAGCATAAGGTATTCCCATGGTGTAGAGCTCCCCATTGATTTTCTCTGTAGCTATCTCTTCGGCAAAGTTGGACAAACGGTCTATCTCCTCCTCGGTAAATGGTTTGGAAAGAATACTATCCAAACGCAAATCGCGATGTAAGCCCATACCTACGGCTAACTTTTTGATATGCAGAGAAATCGTATTTTTATCTGCTTCTTGTTTGGATTTCTGATAAGCAAGAATCGCATTCTCTAATTCATTGAAAGTGTTGCGCATGTCACTTTCGGTAAAAGCAGGTGTCAGATAAGAGACTAAGGAGCCATACGAACGGCGCTTAGCAGTCATAGCCTCCCCTATATTTCCGATAGTATAATAGTAAAAGTGCGGTACTGTGCCTACCAGAATATCCCCCCAATCGTAATCCGAGAGTGTCACCTGCTTATTAGGTGTAAATTCCAAAGAGCCATGAGTACCAAAGTGGATCAATGCATCCGCCTTTAAGCCATGTTGTATCCACAGATATGCCCCTATATAAGCATAAGGAGGAATCTCCTTTACTCCATGCTGCACCTTGAAATCATCCTCTGTACTAATGGCTGCAGGAGGTTGTGGTAGTATGGTTACATTACCAAAAGTAAGCTGAGCTACCGCCAAGTACTCTTTTCCTCCTTTCTCTGTGGAGAGATAGGTGCCAGGAACTGCTCCATTGCGAGTGATTACCTCCTTATAGAGTGAGGTAGGCAAGGCTTGTTTGAGCCAACTATCCAATTCGGCAGCCTCTACCAAAGCAGGATTTCCCTGAGAGAGAAAGCGCTCTATCTCTCCTTTAGCTCCTGCCCTATAAGTATTGGCATGATTGACCAGTAGCGTATTGAACTCCGCCACTGTAGCAGGGAGACCTTCTACCCGATACCCCTCCTTCTTGAGCTCTTGTAGAAAATGATAGAGCGACTCGACCACCTCCAAGCCTTGTGCTACAGGAGGGTTAAGCCCTACCCCTTTGAAATATACAATAGCCAATTTCTTATCTTGATTGGCCTGCTTTTTCAGTTGGGTAAAATTGTGTATAATCTTGGCAAACTTAGCTGCACGGTTCTTGATGGCATCAAGGTAATAATAGCCATCCTTATTCTTCTGCTGAGCAATGACCACATAAGGATAAAGTGCTCCATCCAACTCAGGCATTACCACTGTTTGTCCTAAGAAGCCTCCAGCCATTCCCATAGGATCTTTTTCCCAATCTTCCTGCAAACTCAGTATAGAGAGCCCCGTAAAGAAAGGAATATTCTTTTGTTTTATCCAATTGATAAATGTCTCTGGAGCTCCCATCATCATCTGTCCATGAGGAAAATAAACAATCGCATCAGGATTAATCTCTTCCAAAAACTCAATACGCTTGGACTGAGCTGTAAAAGGATATACATTCATACCCTCCTGCTCTAAGGCAGAAATCACCCCATTGAGATGTTCCTTATTTCCACCGAAAGGCTCATGTAGCCCTGCTACGATTGCTATACGGGGGGCACCTTCCTTATAAAAATTATGCTCTCTAATATATTTTTCATAAGCCTGTAGTGAATCAAAAGAAAGGTCATCATCCAAGTGAAAATATACATTTTCCTTGCGCTCAATAGCTGGAGCTGGTTCTTGGGCAAACCATTTCTTATCAATATACTTACGTACATAACGAGCCAAGTTCTGGTAGTTATCCCTATTGGCACTCTCCAAATACTCCGATATACGTTGGCTATCGGTTGCCCCTAAGCTATTGATATCATTGTCAGGATTGGTCACAGCAAAACTGTGGAAAGGCACCCTCTGAGAGATTTCTTGAAGAAGTTCCCGCTGCTCTTGGGTTATTTTCATTCCCATTCCCCAAATAAGTACAAAGTCATACCCTCTAAGCCGGTCGAGCTCTTCCAAAGGTACCTCATCGAAGCGGATAAACCTATCCTTGTTGGACAAAATCACATTGGACGATTGATAGCTCAGGAAGTTCACCAAGGCGATTCGTGTAGGCGCCACATACTTGCGCCAGAGAAAATACCCCCCTCCACAGAGGAACAATGCCAGAAACAGCCATACTATTTTTTTTCTCATAGCATACGTAATTTACTCTTTTTTGTTATTGATATTTAGATTTATTTTATATAATTTGCAATAGCGCAAAAATACGATTTTTTTTGAAACTTCTCACTACGAAACGATTTTTTATTTTAGCAAGGGTCATTGAGTATAACAGAGGAAAGAGAATTGCACTATAAACAAGAGCGAATTGCCTGATGAGTAGGGAAAAATCGTTTCTTAAATCACGGGCGAATTGCAATTCGCCCGTACTGCTCTACAATAGCTTTACTTACACACTCATTCACACGACTTTCCCTATATCTCCCTATTCTCTGCTCTAAATGTTATCAACATTCATTGTGTTTTAATTATAAACATTTATAATTTATTTAATATAAATTCATATTAAAACCAATTAATTAACAACAGTAGCGTTTTTGTTGAAAATTATTTCATTATCGTTAATTCCTTATGCTAAAAACCCTCTTAAAACAAATACAATATGCTTATTTTCAATATATTACCATTAAATGTTTTTATAGCCATTTTTCTTAAAAAATGAACACTTATTATAGTTATTCACCATCCTTTTGCCAGAGATTCCCTCAATAGCTCGTAATTTTGCACTAACAATTTAGAGCCCAAAGAAGTGATAAACATTCCCCCTATAGAGACTCAAAAGGTTCCTATTGACTATCCTCATGGGATAGAATTATATATAAAGCGAGAGGACAAGACCCATGTACATGTTTCGGGAAACAAGTATAGAAAGCTTAAATACAATGTCCAAGAAGCGCTATCTAAGGGATACAAACGACTGATAACCTTTGGTGGCGCCTATTCCAACCATATAGCAGCCACTGCCTATGCAGGGAAAATGATTGGCATAGAGACCATTGGAGTAATTCGTGGCGACGAATTAGCCTCTGCTGTAGCGACAAACCCCACGCTCCATTTTGCACAAGAGTGTGGTATGCAGTTTCACTTTGTCACTCGTGAGGATTTTCGCCTAAAACATACGGAATCCTTTAGGGAAGCACTTTTTGAGCGCTTTGGGGACTATTACTATGTCCCAGAGGGGGGTACCAATCCTCTGGCCATCAAGGGTACCGAGGAAATCCTTACGCCTGAAGATACCATATACGATTTTATCACCACCGCCGTGGGTACAGGAGGTACCATAGCTGGGCTTATCAATAGTGCTGCTCCTCACCAAAGAGTACTGGGATTCCCTGCCCTGTGTGGAAGGTTTTTAGAAGAAGAAATAAAAAAATGGATACACCCCAATGACCATTGGCAACTGATCCATGACTATAACTTAGGCGGATATGCCAAGGTAAATGATGATTTTATCCGCTTTCTGAATGATTTTTTTAGGCAAACACATATCCCCTTAGACCCTGTATATACAGGAAAGATGATCTATGGGGTTACCTGCCTGATAGAGAAGGGATTTTTCCCTGATAACAGTAAAATAATGGCTATCCACACTGGTGGATTGCAAGGCATATATGGAATGAACCAAAAACTTAATAAAAAAAAGAAAGAAATATTGGATTATGAAAAAGAAATTACTTAGCCTCTTAGTCCTGGTCGCGCTTGTAAGCTCTTGTGGTACTACCCAAAAAACTATTAGTTCACACAAGCCTATTGTCTCGCGTGTACCAGAGAAGGTACTCACTGAGAGCAAGCGCAGTGAAACCTATATCAATAAGGAAGTCCCTGAAACTCCTGAGGAGCTGAAAGCCACCTCGGCGGTGAAGGTAACCCCTGCCCTTATTCGTGAATATATCAACACCTATAAGGATATAGCTATGGTCGAGATGCAGCGCTATGGTATCCCTGCCAGTATCACCTTAGCCCAAGCCATCTTGGAGAGTGGCTCTGGACAAGGGCGCTTGGCACGCCATGCTCGCAATCACTTTGGCATCAAGTGCCATTATGGTTGGGAAGGAGATACCATCATCCATGATGACGATGCCAAAGGAGAATGTTTTAGAAAATACGAACATGCTGAAGCCTCTTTCGAAGACCATTCGCAATTCCTAGTAAACCGCTCTCGCTATGCCTCCCTCTTTGAGTTAAAGGCTGGTGATTACAAGGGCTGGGCTCATGGCCTAAAAAAAGCTGGCTATGCCACTGACCCTGGCTATGCGCAAAAGCTCCTTTTGCTTATCAATAAGTACGAGCTACACCAGTATGATACAGAAGTACTTGGGTATGCCTACAAGGAAGAGAAATCCCTCTCCCCTATTCCCAACACCCCTCCCCTACCTATAGGTGCTAAGAAAGAAATAGCCAAGACAGCACCTGCAAAGACAAACTCAACTGTTGCGAAGAGTAGCACGACTGTAGTACCCACTGGAGAAAAGAGTGTTGCCAAAAGAGAAAATACCCAAAAAAAGGACACTACAGCCCTTACTCAAAAAGTGGATAGCACTCAGGTTACACCAAAAGAAAAAGCTATTGTCAGAAAAGATAGTACTGAAGTGAATAATACCTCTGTCACAAAGCCCAATACACAGGCCAAACCTGAGGAAGTAGCTATGGAACTTATCAAAATGTACATTGTCAAGAAGGGAGATACTCTATATAATATATCCCGCCGATCAGGAGTGAGTGTAGAACAACTCATGAGCCTGAACAATATGAACAACTCAAATATCAATTTAGGACAAGTCCTCGTGATACGAGAATAAAACACCCCTACATGAAGCATATATGGAGCGCACTCTCTTGGGTAGAGAAAATCATTTTCATAATCAATGGAGGGATAGGCGTAATATTACTTTTCGCCTATCTGCTCCCCTTTATACCTCCTCGCTACTTTGAGTATGCCTCCTTGAGTGTTTTCACTCCGATACTAATGCTTCTGAACATTGTTTTTATAGGTATATGGATCGCCCGAGGTAAGTGGATTTTCCTCTTCTCGGGCATCCTCTTTTGTATAGGACTTCCCTTTATACACCGTTTTGTACAGTTGCCTAAAAACAATGTCACTTCTCCTGAACAACTCAGTGTAATGAGCTTCAATGTACGACTGTTCAACCACTACAAATGGAGTTCTGATACGCTGCTAAGGGAAAAAATCCTTACCTTTGTCAAAGAAGAACATCCCAAGATCCTTGCTTTACAAGAATTTTACTACAAAGAAAAAGAGAATTTCCCTTTTTACAAATATAAGAAATTCATCTACAAGCACAAAAAAGATAAGATAGGACAAGCCATTCTCAGTGACTATCCTATTATAAACAGTGGCTCTTTGGACTTCCCCCACACTGGAAACAATGGAGTCTATGCTGATATTGTAGTCAATGGAGATACCCTAAGACTATATAGTCTTCACTTTGAATCTTTTCACATAGAAGACACCGACATATCCCAAGAGAACTCCAAGCGAATTTTCCTAAAGCTACCTCGCAGGTTTGCCATTCAGCAAGCTCAGGTAGAGCTTTTCAATGCCCATGCCGACAGCTGCCCCTACCCTATTGTGGTATGTGGGGACTTTAACAACACTGCTTTTTCCTACCTCTACCAGAAGTTCCAAGATAGGGGCTTAGTGGATAGCTTTGAGGAAGCAGGTAGCGGATTCGGGCGCACCTATGACTTCCCTTATTTTCCTTTCCGTATCGACTATATACTGGCTGATCCTTACTTTAAGATTACCTCCCACAAGGTATATACAGGAAGAGATTATTCCGATCACTTCCCTATCAGGGCCACCCTTAAAAAGAGGCAGTGAACTGTGAACAGAAAGCAGGGAACAGCCTTCTGTAAATAGGAGATGGCTCTTAGTAGTCGTAGAATGAAGACTCTTTACTTTTCACTCTTCACTACATACCCAAACTCATTTGCTTGGCTACACTTTTTAGGGATGGCCCACGGATGAAAATTAACAATTAGCCCTTGACAATTAACAATTAAAATTCGTACTTTTGTGCCTTATAAAAATAATTCACATGGACTGGAATCCCAATCAGGTACTACTTGACCTGCATTTCATACAGATACGCTACTATAGTCTGATGTTTGTAATAGCCTTTTCCTTAGGTTTTTATATCATGAAAAAGATTTTTATAGCTGAACATAAATCCTTGGATAAGCTTGATGCTTTAGTCATTTATGTAGCCATTGCGACCCTCTTAGGAGCTCGCTTAGGACATGTTTTTTTCTATGATTGGGACTATTTTAAGGAACATCCATTAGAAATCATCCTTCCTTTCCGCTTCTCTCCCACCTTCGAGATCACAGGTTTTTCAGGCTTGGCCAGTCATGGAGCTGCGGTAGGGATTATCCTTGCTATGATCCTATACATTCGTAAATATCCTGAGTTCAAACTCTCTTGGATACTTGACCGCATTGTGATACCTATCACCATAGGAGGTATGTTTGTTCGTTTTGGCAACTTTATGAACTCTGAAATTGTAGGAAAAGTGGTGGATAAGAGTTTTCCCTTAGGTGTAAAATTTCTACAATCAGGAGACTATCCTATTAGCCAAGCCATGCAGCTCACAGGAGAGAATACCCCACAGAAAGCCTTTGCTATGATAGCCCAGAACCCTCAGTTTGTCGAGATCTATAACCAGATACCCTACCGTCATCCTGTACAGTTATATGAGGCTATCTGCTACTTCTTTCTTTTTTGGCTACTTTACTATCTCTACTGGAAAACCAACAAGAAAAACCAACCTTACTTTATCTTTGGAGTATTCCTCATTGCCCTTTGGACAATACGTTTCTTTACAGAATATGTCAAGGACAGCCAAGGAGGTATAGAAAATACCTTAGGCATCTTCTCCACAGGACAGTGGCTGAGTATCCCCTTTATCCTCGCTGGAGTATTCTTGCTGTTTTTTAAGAAAAGAAATGTGTAACCTACTCGTCACAAATGCTAAAGAAGCTATTCTATAACGAACGTTTTGCAGCTATCCTTTGGGCGGGATTGGCGCTGGCTACTATCCTCCAAAATGTAGTGATTCGGGGTAAGTACAACAATTACCTTATCTTCGAGGGTGTTTTTAATCACACCCTAAAACAGCTACCTTTATTTGTCCCTTATCCTGAGGAATATGGAGATATAAACCATTATGGGGTATTCTTTAGTGCAATTATAGCCCCTTTTGCGCTCCTCCCTTCAGTATTGGGTTGTGCTTTATGGATATTGGTCAATGTAGCCTTCCTTTATTGGGCTATTCGTCAATTGCCTCTGTCCAAGGGAGCTATTATAGGAATATTACTGATAGCTGCCCATGATATGTATACAGCAGCGGCTATGCAACAGTTCAACATCAGTGTCATCGCCCTTTTGGTAGTGGCTTTCGTTTTTGTAGAAAAAGGGAAAAGTCACTGGGCAACCCTTTTTATTGTGATAGGTGCCTTGACCAAACTCTATGGAATTGTCGGTTTGGCCTTCTTTTTCTTTGCCAAGGACAAAGGACGCTTTGTATGGTCAGGTCTATTATGGGCTGCCTTGCTCTTTTGCTTGCCTATGCTATATTCCTCCCCTGAATATGTGCTTTCCCAATATCATGATTGGTACATTTCCCTTTCCCAGAAGAATGGAGAAAATATGGACGCTTCACATTATAACTTACAAAACCTCTCCTTTTTAGGGTTTTTACAACGTACAAGACTATTCAACAACAACCTAATTGTAATTACCATAGCCTTAGTCCTTTTTGCTCTTCCCTATCTGCGTATAGGACAATACAAACACTTACGCTTTAGGCTCATGTTCTTAGCCTCAGTGAGTATGTTCTTATGTCTGTTCAGTACAGGAACTGAAAATAGCACCTATATCATAGCTTATGTAGGTATTGGCATTTGGTTTATGGCTTCTCCCAACGAAAATAAAGCCCTAAAAATCACTCTGTTAATTTTAGCTTTCTTGGCCTCACTTTCCCCTACAGACCTATTCAAGCCGCTGAAGGAACCCTATATTATCCGCTATTCCCTTAGGGCTGTCCCAGTAGCCCTGATATGGCTGACCCTTATTGGGGAAATGTGTCGCTTGGATTATGGAAAACAAGAGACTAACCTTAAAGAAATTGCCTCATGAAAAAGATAGATATCGTCGTACCCTGCTATAATGAGAGTGAGAATATCCGCCCACTATATGAGGCCGTTAAGGAAGTTTTCGATAGAGAACTTCCCGACTATGACTTCAATTTATTATTAGTAAATGATGGTAGTGTGGATAGTTCTCTTCTTACACTTGAACAATTGGCCAAGGAAGACGAGCGAGTAAAATACCTTTCTTTCTCTCGTAATTTCGGTCACCAACTCGCTGTAAAAGCAGGCTTAGATCATGCTTTTGCCCCTGCGGTCATCTCCATGGATGCCGACCTACAACACCCACCAGCTCTAATCCCTACACTCATTCATAAATGGGAAGAAGGAGCCCAAGTAGTGGCTACACTACGCACCTATCCTCCAGAAATTTCTAAGAAAAAACGCAAGAGTTCCCAACAGTTCTACAAGCTGCTCAACCTACTTTCTGATATCGAAATCAAAGAAGGTTCGGCCGACTTTAGACTACTGGATCAGGCAGTGGTAGAAGTCATTCGCCAGATGAAAGAAAACGAACCCTTTCTCCGCGGTATGGTTCCTTGGGTAGGTTTCACTCAAGTGTATATACCCTATACCGCCCAAGCGCGCCATTCGGGAGAGACCAAATACACGATTAAGAAAATGTTCCAACTTGCCCTCAGTGGAGTTACCTCTTTCAGTGTAAAACCTCTCTATTTTGCGGTCTTTTTAGGCTTTTTCTTTTCCTTGCTCTCGGTACTGTACATCCCTTATGTGATCTACTCCTTCCTCAATGGCTCGGAAATATCTGGATGGGCTTCCCTTATCATGACTATTGTCTTTTTTGGAGGTTTACAGTTGATTATCTTAGGCATCATCGGGGTATATATCGGAAAAATATTCACCCAAACCAAGGAAAGACCTGCCTATATCATTCAGGAAGCTCATTTGTAACCTTTTGAAAAACAAGCTAACCTATGATTTATTTAAGTTTTGACATAGAAGAGTTCGATATGCCTAAGGAATACGGCTTTGATATTCCTTTTGAGCGACAGATGTCCATCTCTCGAGAGGGGCTTACTGCTATTTTGGACTTACTCCAAAAGCATGAGGCCAAGGCTACCTTTTTCTCTACCGTCATTTTTGCTCAAAATGCCTCTGACCTTATCCAGCGGCTTTTGAGCGAAGGCCACGAATTGGCTTCACATACCTATTACCACTCCGACTTTGCCATAGAGCACCTGCGTTCTTCTAAGGAGGCCTTGGAATCTCAGTTTGGTGTAAGCATTGAGGGACTCCGTATGCCACGTATGCTGGAGGTAAGTGCCACCGATGTTAGTCAAGCAGGCTATAGCTACAACTCCTCTGTCAATCCCACCTTCCTGCCCGGTAGGTATAATAAGCTACAGGTACCCAGAGCCCTTTTCCGCGCGGGTGACCTTTGGCAAATACCTGCCGCTGTAAGCCCCTGGCGTATTCCGCTCTTTTGGCTTTCCTTCCATAACTTCCCCTTATGGTATTACAAGTACCTATTGGTTCGTACCATTAGGAGCTTAGGCTATGCCGCCCTCTACTTCCACCCATGGGAGTTTACTGACCTACACCAAAAAGAATTCAATTTTCCTTTCTATGTGATGCGCAACACAGGGGAAGCCATGATTGCTCGTTTTGATAAACTACTTAGCTTTGCTAAAAAGAATAATTGGAAAGTAGAGAGATATAAAAAATTGATTGAAAGATAACAAAAGAATGAAAGTAAACAAAGATTTTTTCAGTAATATAATTAGCTACTTACCAGTAGTCGTGTGTTTGTTCTTATTAGCAATAAGTGTTACTTATATCTCTAATTACAGAGATGTTTGGTATGCCCTAACTATTACCTTTTGTGTAGATTTTTTTTACAATAAAAGATATCTCTCTTTCAAATTCGATAAAATAAGAATCTATTATAGTGTTGTTTTTCTTTTTTTCTGTTTATTTTTCATCTATCAACCTTTTGAAAATAGCTCGACCTATTCTCATTTATTATTAAGAAATCGAATCTGCCTATCGGGGCTTGCTCTTTGTGGGTTTTTGGGACTCAATAACAAACACAAATTGAGTTACTATCTTAACACAATTATTATTAGTGCAGTTGCTTCTATTATATACTTAGTATTTTTTAAAATAGGTTTTTTATCCTTCTGGGAAGCAGAGAATAAAATGGCTATCTTCACTCCTGCTCGAATTGAATTTATAAATAACCATATGGTATATAATGTCTATATGAATTTGGCTATTGTGAGCATATGGTATATTGTATCCAATCAATATAAGATGCTACAAAAATGGAAAGTGGGATTATATATTTTAAGTTTTCTACTTATTTTTGGAATCTTATCTATTTCTGAAGGCAGAAGTGGATTCTTGATGTCTCTTTTTATTCTTTCTTGTATTTCCTTAAAAGAGGTTTGGAAAAGAAATAAATACATTACCCTCATCGTAATAGGAATACTTTCTTTTTTTGTATATAATAAAGTTACCCATCATCAACGCATTTCAGAAGAACAAATAAAAGGAGAGCCACGCTTGTTTTTGTGGAAGACAGCCAAAGAAGTTATTATGGAAGCTCCTATATTAGGAAGGGGAGCCAATGATGCTCAAGAAGCTTTTAACAAAGCCCGAACAGAAAGCTTAGATGAAACTTTTAAGCAGTTTTGGCAACCTACAGATTTCGTAGATAGTCATAACCAATACATACAAACCACTATGGAATTTGGCATCATAGGGCTTTGTATCCTATTATTCATTTACTTTTCTCCTTATTTTTTTGCTGAAAAAAGGAGAAAAATATTCTCCTTTTTTGTCATTACTATCTTAGCTTTTCAATCAGTTTTCGATATGTTTATTACAGGGCAATTTGCTAATTTGTTTATGATATGTACCTTTATGATTTTACAATGTAAAGATGATATTAGTCCAAAAGACAATCATATAACCAAGCTTTGAAGGAATAGCTCTCTACTATCTCAGTAGGGAGTTTTTCATAATCAGAATGTATAAACTTTTCTAAGTCTTCTAAACTATCCTTATGTAGAATGAAGATATTATTAGGATTATAAAAATCATAATCAACAACAGAGGTGTTATTGGTAATTAGCTTTTTTTCATATTTTAAAGATTCAAAAAAGCGCAAAGAAAGTCCATTATGCCCTATTGCTTTAAAATCTAAAAGGATTTTAGCATTTTTAACCATTTCTAGGTATTCTCCAAAGTCTATTTGCTGATCAAACAATCCTATATTTCTATTATTTATAGTAGGTCTTTTATCCTTATAATGAAGTAACTGAACATCGATAAAAACATCATATTTAGCTAATTCATTAACCATAAGAGTCGTGTCCTCTATTCGAGAAGGCGAATAACTTCCTCGATAGAAAACACCTTCATTTCTATAGGTCTTATTTGTGACTTCTTCTCCCTCAAAGAAGAAATTATGAGTCAGTCGCAAATTTGAATATGTTTCTTTGTATTTTTGATAATCTTCTGGGTCAAACACATAAAAAGTATCAAACATTGGAATACAAGCAAATACTTCTGGATATATATTGAGTCCATCCCACTGGTATCCTATTGTTTTTTTCCCTAATCTTAATAAAGCTTGTAAAGCTTCTTGAGGAATCAGGTCTGGACGTATAATAAGTACATAATCAAGACTTTTTTCTGGTATATCCTTAACCCATTCTTTATAACAATCTATATCAAACTGCCTTCTTAGCTTGTTTTTATATTTTTTGTCTAAGAGAAATGTTTTCCTCAGAAAATTAATTATCTTTTCTTTCTTCTTTCTATAATGAAAGAAATTAGGAGGAAGTATAAGTTTCAAGTCCATTCCAACCTCCTTCATACCTTGAGAAAAATTTTCATATATGCTGAAATGATCAGGCATACATAATAAGATTTTTTTCCCCTTTAGTAAAGAATACTCTCTATTTTTTTTTGTATTATTTATAATCATTATAGCGCTATCTTTTTAATGCTATCCACACAAGCAATCATATATCCAAGAACTGAAAGAATACTTTTCTACCAATTCAGGAGGCAATTTTTGATAATCTGAATGCAAAAAGGTTTCTAAGTTCTCTAAATTATCTTTATGTAGAATAAAAATATTATTAGGGTTGTAAAAATCATATTCCTTTACTGAAAAATTGTCTGTAATAATCTTTTTCTCATACTTTAGAGCCTCAAAGAAGCGGAAAGAAAGACCATTGTGTCCCAACTTGAAATCCAAAAGGACTTTTGCATTCTGTACTTTCTTTAAGTAATCTATAAAATTTATTTTCTCAGAAGTAATTTTTATATTTTTATTCGATAAAAAAGGTCTCTTATCCTTATAAACTAATTCAATATCTGTAGGAATATTATATTTATCTAATAATTTTTCTACAAATATAACATTTTTTATTCTATCTTCAAAATAACTTCCTACATAAAGAGCCTTTTTCTCTATGTTGTCTACTGTGGTTGTATTCTCTATATTTTCAAAAAAGAAATTATGACTTAATTTTATATTTGGGTATATTTCTTTATATTTCTGGTAGTCTTTAGGATCAAAAACATAAAATGTATCAAACTGACCAATATTATCAAAAACCTCTCTATCAGGATATTGCTCTAATCCATTCCAATGATAAGCAATATTTTTCTTTCCTATACGCAAAAGTTTCCCAATCTGATTATCTGTGACAAGATCTGGTTGCACAAAAAGCATATAGTCAATACTTTTAGATTCAATATTGGTTGTCTTATCGAGAAAATATTCAATATTAAATTGTTTTATCAGTTTATTCTTATATTGTCTGTCTCCTAAAAATAGTTTTCTAAAGAAATTAATCACTCTATCCTTCCATCTTTTATAGTAGAATACAGGAGGAACTATTAGGATTAGCTCCATCCCCAATGCCTTAATATCTGCTGCGAACAGCTCATATATATTAAAATAATTTGGCATACACAGAAGGATAGTTTTCCCTTTTAGTTTGGAAATGTCTTTATATTTATTTGTGTTGTCCATATACTTTGCTAAAGTTATATTTGTACCCAATAAGGAGGATATGGTGATTTCTCTGGCATCGGTATTTTCCAAGGTTCCTTGGGAACGATAATATTTGCTCGCTCTTTATATTTGGAAAGATAAGCTCCCCACCAAGAGAAGGTACTATTTCCAATCACATAGTTCTTAAATTGGGTAAGTAAGTATAAATCTTGGAGTACTGTATTTCCTTTAACTAAAACTACTTCATATTGTTTGGACAGAGTTGTAATAATATCCTCTATTCCTTCAAAATCATCAGAAAGAATATACACCTTTTCCAGATTAATTCCTTGAGAGAGCTTAGCCAATCCCTCCAAATAATGAGGTGTTTCAATAATATGAAATAGAGCCCTGTTTTTTTCCTTTAGAAAATCTCCTCTGCGAATATGGAGTACTACATCATTTTCAGTGATGGAAAATTGTCTTGTATTTCCAGCTAATTCTTCTATAATTTTGTAAAGTCTCTCTATAAATTCGGGGGTTTGATAAAGATAAGACTGATACCACCCCATATGAAGATATATCTTAGATTCATATTGAGTCGCTGGCTCTTGGAAAACAGCAAATTGTCCTTCTTTTTCTACTTGTAATGCTATATAATTTTTAAAAAAAGATTTTTTAGCCATCTTTTTAGCCATTGAAAAAAAGAAATAGCTTAACCCACTGATAGGAAAACCTAATTTTTCAGTAATTTGAGAATAAACATTGCGCTTTTTCTTGTCCTTTGTATCCTTTTTCTGACGATCTGCACTATACATACATAAAGGCCCTACTCCTTTTTCTTTTAAATAAAAAGCATAAGCCAATATGTAAAGTTGATTCCCCAGTCCACCTTGCTGGTATATATAATGTTTTTGTTTCATCTCTTTTTAAATTGTATATAAGTATTATATAAAAAAGGAAGTTTTAAAAAAGAGAAAATCTTCCATCTGTATTTGAAAGGGATTTTTTTGTATTCATTTGAATAAAAGGAAGTTAATCTTTCTTTCATCACTTGTTCTATAGATTTTTCTACCTCTTTAGAGAAAAGGTAAAAACGTTTAATAGCGAAAAGACTTTGCTTGGCTGTCTTTTCAACAATTCTATTCCAATTAGGAAGTTTTTCTTTGTATTGGCAAGCAAAATCATACATTTCCATCACTCCCAAAAAGAAATGAAAAAATTTCTCTCCACCTTTTTTATTAGAAAGACTATTAGGGTACTGAATATAATTGTATAAACAGTTATTAATCATCACCACTTTTGTTGCCTTATCAAAAAGAAAAAACATAGATGCATAGTCTTCAAATATTCTTCCCATTGGAAAAGAAAAATTCTCTAATAATTCCTTTTTGAATAGTTTCCCCCAAGCATAACTTTTTAGTTGTCCATCTTCCAATAGTAAAGCTAAAGCCTCTATATGAGAGAATAGTTGTACTTTCTTATCATTCTCTTGTGGAATTTCTTTCCCTTTAGTATCTATAAGTGTATACTGACAGACACTTATATCAGCATTGTTATCTATTAGTGCTTTATAAAGTTCCTCACAATAGGTTGGGGTTACATAATCATCACTATCTACAAAACATACAAAATCCCCTTCAAAATGTTTCAGACCTAAATTCCTAGCTCCTGAAAGTCCTTTATTTTCTTGATAAAAAACCTTTATTTGTGGATATTGCTCATACTGAGAAAGAATCTCTGCTGTTCTGTCTTGACTCCCATCATTAACCACTAATATCTCTATGGGAGCATAGGTTTGATCCAATAAAGAATCTAGACAACGTGCCAAATAAGTCTCTCCATTATACACAGGAACAATAATAGATATAAGTGGATTATTCATAGATTTTTACTTGCTCAATTAAATTATTTATCTGTTCCACTCCATTTGTACAACGGATATTTTTATTTTTCTTCAGCTCTTCTACCATCCGCAAGTGAGCCTCTGTAGGCTGCTTGGGATAGGTATTATGCTCCAAATGGAATTGTATAGCACCGAACTTTAATTTTCTTTGTTTGCAACCCAAATGAACCAATCGTTGAGCAAACTCCCAATCTTCAGGCCCCCAACCTTGAATATCCATATTATAACCATTGATGGCAAGAGCATCTGCTTTCCAATAAGCCATATTTCCACCTCCTACTCCATCTCCTGTTGCTTTTTCTTTAGGAGAAAACAACTGATTATAGAAAGGTATTCTAATACCGTGTTCTCGCATGGTTGTCCCTTGAAGAAAAATAGAAGCCTTGAGACTCTTTTCCTTAAGTAACCTATCTGTTTCCTTCTGGCTAAGACATACTCGACGTCCTTTAGCTATACACTTTTCCTTAGCAAAATTAATATGATCTGCTATGAAATGTCTCCCCAGTATTAAATCTCCATCTACTTGAATAATATAATCTCCTTTAGCCACCAAAAAAGCTCGATTGAGAATCACTGTTCTACGAAATCCCTTATCTTCATGCCAAATATGTATCACAGGAATAGAAAATTTTGTTCGATAAGTATCTATCAGTTCTTTTGTATCGGCAGTTGATCCATCATCAGCAATCAAGATTTCATCAGGTAAATGTGTCTGTCTCAGTACGCTCATCAGACATAATTCTAAAGCATCTGGTCGGTTATAGGTAGTAATGAGTAAAGTTGTTTTCATCGGTGTAATTGCTGATATTCATATATTTTTGCCAAACAAGAGAATTTGTATTGAGCTTTGAGTACAGCAAAGATAAATCCTCTCTTGCCATCTAAGCAACCCTTCTTGATAAAATAGTACTTTATAAACCAGAAGAAAGGAGAAAAGAGCAGTTTGCCCCAACCTATGCGCTTGCCTTTGCGGCGTTCCACCTCTTGAGTACTATAATTATTATTCTTACTGAGAATGGTTGTTACAGAATCATTAGCCAAGTGCTCTGAAGCTAAGTCTGTCCTATGGCGTGGTATCTTGATAACCTCCCCTTGTACCTTTACTGTCGAGTGAATTTCTTTAGGCCAGTTGGCTCCTTCTTTCTTAAAAAAACGCAACTTGAAATCAGGATAAGCCGAACGCATATACTGATCTATAAAATAATTTTTAAAAGGAATATACACCCCTCCTATGGTAGGATTTTCTGTAATTTGGTAAAGATATTCTCGGAGCTTGGTAGGAATGGTCTCATCAGCATCTATTACCAATACCCATGGATATTGTGCCTGAGCAATAGCAAAATTCCTTGCAGGCTCTACATAGGGATAACGCTCACAATAGACAATTTTGCACCCATATTGTTCTGCTATAGCAATGGTTCGATCACTGCTGTGCATATCACAAATAACAACTTCATCAAAATCCTTCGCTGTTTCTAAAACAGTAGCCAAATGTTTTTCTGCATTGTAGGTATTGATAATAACAGATATTTTCATAGAAAAGAGCCCTTGCATGATTTCTAAAGTGCAAATTTACTACTTTTTATTAAACGAACAAATTTATTTTTATGAAATTTTACACCGGCTGTCGCTTGTCCATCTCATGAAAAAAACTTATCTTTGCCCCGAGATACACAAACTCAAGATACAACATGAAAAAAGCTTATATCTTCCCTGGACAAGGTTCCCAGTTTGTGGGAATGGGAAAGGACTTATATGAGAGCAGTCCCCTTGCCAAATCACTCTTTGATGAAGCTAACCATATCTTAGGTTTTGCTATCACTGACATCATGTTTGCTGGTGATGAAGAGGCACTTAAGCAAACGCGTGTTACCCAGCCAGCTATCTTCCTCCACTCTGTGATCCAGCGAAAAGTCTTGGGTGAAGCCTTCACCCCTGATATGGTTGCAGGACACTCCTTGGGAGAATTCTCTGCCTTAGTAGCCAGTGGAGTACTAACCTTCGAACAGGGTCTGCGCTTGGTGGCCAAGCGTGCCGAGGCCATGCAAAAGGCCTGCGAACTAGAACGTGGTACTATGGCCGCTATCTTAGGCCTAGACGATGCTGTGGTTGAACAGGTATGCAAGGATACCGAGGGGGTAGTAACTCCAGCCAACTATAACTGCCCAGGGCAACTGGTTATCTCTGGTGCCTATGAGGCGGTAGAGCAAGCCTGCGAAACACTCAAGGCCGCAGGAGCCAAGCGTGCACTGATCCTCCCCGTTGGGGGCGCTTTCCACTCAGCATTGATGAAACCTGCTGAGGAGGAACTGGCCAAGGCTATCGGAGAAATCACTTTTCAAAAACCGCTTTGTCCTATCTATCAGAATGTGACTACCACTGCCATGACCGATCCTGAGACTATCAAGAAAAATCTTATCGCTCAGCTAACTGCTCCTGTCAAATGGACACAAAGTGTACAACAGATGATTCAGGACGGTGCTACTACTTTCGTTGAACTTGCTCCTGGAAAAGTACTTCAAGGGTTAGTTAAGAAAATCAACAAAGAAGTAGAGGCAATCTCAGCTTAAAAGAAAATGTAAGAAAGCTATTGTCGTTCTCGAAAATAATCGTAACTTTGCCTCGCTTTAGGTAAAGCATTTAGAATAGTTGCTCATAATATGAAGATTAGAAAAGGCTTTCATCCTGCATGAAAGTCTTTTTTAGATTAAAAACCCTTATCATATAGAAATTTCCTATGGAATTGATCCGTGAAAAATTAGTTTTACCCAATGGAGGCAAGAAGCTTCTCTTGCACTCTTGCTGCGCTCCCTGTTCAGGGGAAGTAATGGAAGCTATCAGTGCCTCAGGTATTGAGTACACCATTTTCTTCTATAATCCCAACATCCACCCTAAAAAAGAATACGAAATCCGCAAGAATGAGAATATCCGCTTTGCTGAAAAACTCGGTATCCCAATTGTAGATGCAGATTATGATGTGGACAATTGGTATGAGAGAGCTAAAGGGATGGAATACGAGCCTGAGCGTGGCAAGCGTTGTACTATGTGCTTTGATATGCGTTTTGAGCGCACCGCTCTCTATGCATACGAACATGGTTTTGATACTATTACCAGTTCCTTGGGCATTTCCCGCTGGAAAAATTTTGACCAAATCAATGACAGTGGGTTACGTGCCGTTGCCCCGTACGAAGGGCTAACCTACTGGACACACAATTGGCGAAAAAAAGGAGGGTCTGCTCGTATGTTGGAAATCAGCAAGCGTGAGCACTTCTATATGCAGGAATATTGTGGCTGTGCCTATTCACTGCGTGACACAAACCAATGGCGTCTGGCCAATGGGAGAGAACGTATCCAAATAGGAGTAAAATTCTATGGAGTAGACGATAATGATAATGATAAACAATAAGAGTTATGCAACTAATTACTGATTATCAAAATGAGTTTGTTGCCTTTATGCAAGAGCACTTAAAGGAGCGAGAACCAAAAAATTTGTATGATCCTATCCATTATATCCTCAATGTAGGAGGGAAGCGCCTACGCCCCACCCTTACGATGCTCAGTGCAGATATTTTTGGAACAGATTACCACAAAGCACTCTATGCTGCCCTTGCAGTGGAAATTTTTCATAACTTCTCCTTGGTGCATGACGATATTATGGATGCAGCACCTCTTAGGCGTGGACATCCTACAGTACATACTAAGTGGAATCTCAATACAGGAATCCTCTCTGGTGATACTATGCTTATTCTTGCCTATCAGTATTTTGAGCAGTATGAGCCAAATATTTTTCAAGAATTAGCCAAAATCTTCAGCAAAACTGCTATTGAAGTATGCGAAGGACAACAGTATGATGTAGATTTCGAGCAACAAGCACAGGTCTCCACTGACCAATATCTCAAAATGATTGCTTACAAAACAGCTGTCCTTGTGGGGGCTGCACTCCAGATGGGAGCAATCATTGCTCAGACCACAGAAGAAAATAAGCAAAAAATATATCATTTTGGGCTTGCCTTGGGCATTGCTTACCAATTACAAGACGATTATTTGGATACCTTTGGCGATGCTTCCTTTGGTAAGAAAATAGGAGGAGATATCCTCCAAAACAAAAAAACGCTCCTTTATCTCAAGGCTTTAGAGAAAGGTACTCCTGAACAAAAACAAGAATTGCTAACACTCTATTCCACTGAACCTAAGAGTGAAGAGGAGAAAATCGCTCGTGTAACTGAGCTTTTTATAGCTACTGAAAGTCATACCTTCCTTAGAGCACAAGTAGAGGCTTACACGCTAAAGGCATTTGCTATCTTAGATACTCTTGATGTCCCTGAAGAGAAAAAGAATATTCTAAAAGAATTTGGTAGTAGTCTTATGAATAGAACAATTTAATGGGTAATTATCAATTGTTAATGGGTAAAAATATATGAAAGTATTTGAAGAACTTAGAAAAGTTGGGATTGATAGCCATGACATAGAACAATTAGAAAAATTCTATGGAGAAGAGCGTTTTATCCGTGGAAGAGATGGTTTTATAGCTGTTGAAGATGAGGATTTTGAAGGAATGCAGGATTTTTTCAATGATTATACACTCTTTAATGATCTGAAAGTGATTCTTACCGATGAAAATTCCAATTATTGGTGTGTATTTGTAGGAGGGTCACGCAAGGGAATGGTTTGTCATCTTGATCACGAGTTCCAAGACCAACAACAACCTCGCTTTAAGAGCATCAGTCGTTTGCTTGAGGTTATTGAGCAGCATGAGGAGGCTTATGACTTCGATGAACTAAGAGAACTTCCTGTAAATGTATTTGACTTTCCTTCCAAAATCTTAGAAGACTTTCAAGGAAGAAAGCAGATTATAGAGCAGCTCTACCAAGAGATTGACAACCTTGACACAGAAGATGAGAGTTATGATCAAAACCGCTCTTCTCGTATCTACTCTATCATAGTTCTTTCTATAGCTTCAGAGGTAGAGACTCATATAAAACCTTTCCTTGACGATGAAGATGACTATGTGAGAGAGTTTGCCGAAACGGCTATGAAATTCTGGAGAGGGAAAATAGTGACTTTTTAATTTTACTATTTTAGATACTTTATGAAATGGGTTACTTATCATAGGTTATTGATTATCCCTTCAGGGGTTAGGGGAATTATTTACCTCTTTTTCCTTTTCGGTTTCTGTGTAAGAGCCCAAGAGGTAGATTCCTATGAAGAGTTTGAATCCCTGAAAGGAAAAGTTCTCTCAGTGGAAGAGAATTACTATACTTCTTTGGAGCATTACCGCAATCGTACGTATGAGACAGCATACAAAACCCTGGAGGTAGTAAAGCGCCGTATTACTTTTGATGAAAAAGGAAAAAAACAAACCTATGAGGAATATGATACGCCTACTCATTGTATAGTGAAGACCACTTTCCTATATGATAAGCTATATCGCCTATCAAGCTATACTAAAATCTATGACACAGGGGAACTTTCTGAAAAAGAACGAGATCATTGTTGGTCTGTCATATATCAGTATGATCCAATGGACAATGACCCAAAGGCAAGAAAAACCTCTGCGCTAACCTATCAAGGGAATCTGCTTAAGGAATATCGTACTTATACCTATGATTCTTTAGGACAACTGACAGAAGAGAAGATTTCCTCTATACAACAAAATCAAGGGAAAATATATGCTTCTACCACACATCTTACTTTTACTTATGACAAAGAAGGGAAAGTTACCTCCCTCAAGTGGGCAGCAATTCCTTCAGGCGATGTGCAATACCATGATGTTTTTGTCTATGATACTCAGGGAAAGATAAGTAAAAAAGAACATTGGTGGGACAATACTTCTTTTATAAAGTATTCGTATGAGTACAACGAGAAGGGAGATCTCGCTATAGAACAGAAAAAAGAAGGGGATGTTTTAGAAACTCCCAAAGTAAAATGTAATAATTCTTATCACTATACCTATACCTATGACACCTTTGGCAACTGGACTCAAAGAATATCGACCGCCGATGATGAGGTATTCCTTGTTACTGAAAGAATTATCAAATACAAAGAACCATGAAACAGTCCCTCTTCGGAGGTAGTAAGATTTTCGAAGGGTAGGAGGAAGTGAACAAGGAATAGAAATTGTCCTTAACAACTATTCTCTTTAAAGAAAAAGAATAACTAGTATTTGCAACTAAAACCAATATTTGATGAGAAAATACCTACTTCTATTAGTATCACTTTACTCATTATTTTGCTGGGGACAAAGAAAAACCCATTTGCAAGAAATGAAACTTAATGGCGAGGTGAAATACCTAAAAGTGTATGAATACAATGATAAGAAATTGGATTTTGTAAAGGAATATTTCTTTAACCGTCAAGGAAACATTGAGAGAAATAATAATTATCAGAAAGGCCAATTAAACAGTGAGTTCATCTATCATTATGATGATCAAGGAAGGTTTTCTTTCTATGAAATGAATTTCTATGGAGACTATGCCAAAGAAGGAAAGATTGTTTTTTCCTATAATAGAAAAGGAGATGCCATCCAAGAAGAGTATTACGAAAATGATAAACTCATACAATATACACAAAATAAATATGACAACAAGCATCATATCATTCTTTCCAGAATTTATAGAGAGGAAAAAGAACTTTCTCATACAGAATTTGTTTACAATGACATAGACCAATTGGTAGAGGTGAGTATTTTTAATAATAAAAATGAATTACAAAGCACCCTTAAAAACTACTATGATTCCTTGGGAAATCTTTCCAAAAGTGATACTTACAATGCTAAGGGAGACAAGACTACTTCTCGAGAAATGGAATATGATGCATATAATAATGTGATCAAGGATAAGATTATTCTCGATAGCAAGCGCTCTTTAGAGTACAATTACCAATACAAATATGATTCTCACCAGAACTATATTATGAAAGAAGACTCTAATACAAAAGTTAAAAAAGGAAATTTTGAGAGTGTATATCTGAAAGAAGAACGACAGATAGAGTATTATTAAGGATTAACCTTCAGTTACTAACGACAAAACCTAACAACAAACAACTATGGATTACGTATATACAACCACAACTGACAGTATCGCTACTGTAGAATTTGCCTCCGAACAGGCCAATGCACTCTCTATGGAATTGCTACAGCGCTTGGCTAAGGAGCTGGACACCCTCTCTGCTGACAAGGGAATAAAAGTAGTTATCCTCCGTAGTAAGGGCGAAAAAGCCTTCTGTGCAGGTGCTTTTTTTGACGAACTTGTGCAGGTAGATTCCTTAGAAAGTGGGCAACGTTTCTTCAGTGGATTTGCCCATGTACTCTGTGCGATTCGCCGTTGTCAAAAACCTGTCATAGGCAGGGCTCATGGCAAGGCTGTTGGTGGAGGGGTAGGCATACTGGCTGCCTGCGATTATGTATTTGCCACAGAAGCAGCTTCTATTCGCTTACCTGAACTGAGTATCGGAATAGGCCCCTTTGTCATCGCTCCTGCTATTCAGCGAAAGATGGGGGTAGGTGCCCTTGCAGAACTCTCCTTGGCTCCTGACTTGTGGAAAAATGCATATTGGGCAGAGCGTAAGGGACTCTATGCTTCTGTTTTCGAAAATATAGCGGACATGGACAAGGAAATTGATTATTTTTCCCAAAGACTTGCTTCTTATCCTATGGAATCCTTAGTAGCAATCAAGCAAATCCTATGGAAGGATACCCCCTCTTGGGAGCCTCTTCTCTTTGAAAATGCACAAATTACAGGGAGGTTAGCCTTATCCCCTTATACTAAAGAAAAATTGAAACCTAAGAACAAATGATCTCATTACAACAGAACATCGCCGAGATACAAGAAAAAATAGCCAATGCCCCCGACAACAGCTATGCCATAGGGGTACTCATAGGGAGTCTCTTACCCTTTGTGGTATTGGTTATTTTAGGGTATCTCTTATATTCCTATTATAAAAATAAAAAACAGTCATAGAAAAATGTCAGTACAAGAAACTACTTTAGAGATTCACTTGGACAATCTCCAGCACAATGTACGTCAACTCAAAAAACATCTCAAGGAAGGTACTCGCTTTTTAGCCGTAGTCAAAGCCAACTCTTACGGAAATAGCTCCGTTGCGGTAGCACAGTACTTGGAGAAAAAGGACTTAGCGGATGAATTTGCCGTGGCCTTCACCAGTGAAGGAATAGAACTTCGCAAGGCTGGGGTTACTCGTCCTATTCTTATTTTCCACCCTCAGTTGGTGGATTTTGAAGACATCGTTCGTTATAACTTGGAACCTACCCTCTATTCCAAAAGGCTCATCACCCATTTTATAGACTTTGCCAAGGAAAAACAGCTACACCAGTATCCCTTCCACCTTAAGTGTAATTCAGGAATGAATCGTTTGGGTTTTTCAGTAGAAGAAATTGATGAGGTTTGCGAACTACTCAAGGGACACGAGGAACTCAAAGTAAGAACCGCCTTTTCTCACTTATTGGCATCCGAAGACCTTCAGGCACGCCCTTTTATGGAAAAACAGATTGCCCTCTTTAAGGCTTTCCAGAAGAAATTGGAAAATCACTTCTCACACAAGATCATCTATCACAACTGTAATACCTCTGGTATACTCAACTACCCTGAAGCACATTTCGATATGGTACGTAGCGGGATAGGAATGTATGGATTTGCCAATGACCCTCGCCTACAGAAGGATTTCAAACCCATAACAACTCTCAAGAGCATCATCTCCCAGATACATACTATCCAGAAGGGAGATTATGTAGGATACAATTTCGGATTCCAAGCACAGAAACCTATGGAGATAGCTACCATTTCAGTAGGACATGCCGATGGGCTTAACCGCATCTATGGTAAGGAGGTAGGATTTGTTTTTATCAAAGACAAAAAATGTCCTATCGTAGGAAATGTATGTATGGACATGATCATGGTGGATATTACAGGATTGGACTATGAGGAAGGAGAAGAAGTTGTCATTTTTGATGAGCGACACACCTCTGAGACCTTAGCCGAAACCGCAAAAACTATCTCCTATGAACTGATTACCTCTCTTTCACGAAGGATAAAAAGAGTATTCATAGAAGATTAATCTATTCATCTTAAAAATTTCTAAGGAAACTTTCTTAAAATACCTTTTAAGAAAGTTTTCTTTTTTTATTGTTTTTTTACATAAAAAATTAGGTTAATTCCTCCTTTATTCTTAACTTTGTGGAGATCTTACAAACAATGGAATCATTTCAGCTAAAAACTAATGCTATGAAAAGATACATCATCTTAACTATCTTATTGATAAGTAGTTTTACTATTACTAACTGTCAGAAAGAAACAGTAGTGGAACGTACCGAAGTACAAAAAGGCAACCTTATCCACTCAGGAACTGGAGCTCCCGATGCCTCCTTAGGTAGTATTGGAGATTACTATTTAGACCTTTCTACCTCCAACCTCTATGGAGCAAAGACAGCACAAGGCTGGGGAAACCCTATTTCCCTAAGAGGATTACAAGGAGAAAAGGGGGAGAAAGGGGACAAGGGTGATAAAGGAAATAAAGGAGACCAAGGCAACAAAGGAGACCAAGGTGAACGAGGCGAGCAAGGAGTCAAAGGGGATAAAGGGGACAAGGGAGACAGAGGACTCAAAGGCGAACGAGGCAAACAAGGATTCAAGGGAGAGCAGGGGCCTAAGGGTGAAGATGGAAAACAAGGACCCAAGGGTGAAGATGGAAAGCAAGGACCTAAGGGTGAAGACGGGAAGCAAGGACCTAAGGGTGAAGACGGGAAGCAAGGACCTAAGGGTGAAGACGGGAAGCAAGGACCTAAGGGTGAAGACGGAAAACAAGGACCTAAGGGTGAAGACGGAAAACCTGGTTCTAATGGAAAAGATGGACAAGCAGGAGTCCCTGATAAAGGTGTAGGTCGTCTATTCTCGGGAACAGGAGCCCCAAAAAAAGAAATAGGCCAAGATGGAGATTTTTATATTGATATACTCCATAAAAGACTTTATGGACCCAAAGAAGGAGGAAACTGGGGAGATAACTTTATCAGTTTAATCCCTCCTGAGATACGCAGCTCCGATTATGAAATTGGAAATGATGAAGAAACAGGAGAGCAGTCCCTAACAAAATGGTTCTTAAAAACTATCAGGAAATTAGATATGAATAGTGTAGAGGAGTTGAGAAATGTAAAAGGTATTAGAATAGAGGTCTTCAAGGAATGCAAAAACTTGGAATCTATTATAATAGGGGAAAATGTAAGAATTATTGGATATGCAGCCTTCTCTGGACTCGATAATTTAAGCAAAATCACCTTAAATAATCAGTTAGAGAAAATCAATGGATATGCCTTTGCAAGTACAGGTATTACCAGTATCACAATCCCTAAAAATGTCAAAAAAATTGCTCATAATATTTTTGATAATTGTCAGAATCTAAAAATTATTATCATGAAGTCACAAAATCCACCTTCTTTAGATAAAGATTCATTCAAAAATATTTCTATAACAAAAATAATTATCTATGTTCCTGACAATAGTGTAGATACCTATATAAATGATTCTCAATGGAGTAAATATGAGAGATATATAAAACCTATTTCTGAAAAACCTAAAGACTAATAGGGGTATATTCATTTATACAATTTCTCGATATGAGTGGCACAAGCTACAAACTTGCACCAGCATAGAGGCACAAGAATTGTATCACTATATGAATATAAGATACAGATGCAATAAATTGCATCTCTGCCATGCGATTAATCAAAAGAGAATCACCTGATTGGTGTCTTTCTATATTACTCAAACTTTATAGCCTTAATGGGAGATATTCTGCTTACTATATAAGAGGGAACCAGTAACATGAGTAGGCAAGTGATAAGAATTCCTACATTAAGTGCTATGATATAGCCCATATGTAAGTAGATAGGAACTTCGGTTACATAGTACACAGTAGGATCCAGTTTCAGAGGAGCAAAATAATACTGTATACAGAGCAAACTAAGCCCTATAAGGTTTCCCCAGAAAAGCCCTAAGCCTATCAGGTAAGCTGCATTGTAGAGAAATATCTTACGAATATTCCAGTTGGTCGCTCCCAATGCTTTCAGCGTACCTATCATAGGTGTTCGCTCTAAGATCAGCACTAGGATGGCAGTAATCATATTCACCCCGCCTACAATCACCATTATAGCAATGATGATGAAGATATTGAGGTCAAAGGTATGAAACCACTCAAAAATAGTTGGATATTTCTGAGCAATTGTCTGTGAATCGTAGGTAGTAGGAATATGATTATAGACATATTCTCCTACAGAATCCATCTGATCAAAGTCCTTGATAAAAACCTCAAAAAGCCCTACTTGCTGGGGTGTCCACTTATTTATTTTTTGTAGTTGGCGAATATCCACAAGAATATAAGTAGCATCAAATTGCTGAAAACCAGAAGCATATATTCCTGCTATAGTAAAATTGCGTTGGTTCGGTATCCCTTCACTCTCTTCCCTAAGGAAGAGAGTATTACAAGTGTCCCCTACGGAGAGTTCTAATCGGTTGGCCAAATATTCCGATATAAGTACCTCATTGCTAGGAGTATCAGAACTGAAATCAGGGAATTTTCCTGCTTTGAGGTAAGCCTTCATATACTGAGCATCAAAGTCCTTCCCTACTCCCTTAGCAATAATCCCCTCAAAAGTTTTTTCAGTACGGATAATCCCCCCCTTGGTGATAACCCCTTGTAGGTGTAGTACCTTTTTCCCTTCTCGGTTGAAGAACTGAGGGTCTGTATAGAAATCCTCCTGATTCGAAATAGGCACAATAGAGACCTCCGAGCGATTGGTATCGTAATTAAATATCTGGATATGCCCATTGAGAGAGGCTATTTTCTGTCGGATACGTTCCTGCAAACCCCTCCCTGTTGCAATAGCTATAAGAATCATCACCACCCCAAGTGCAATAGCACTGATGGCGATTTTGATAATTGGAGAAGAAATACTACTTTTGCCCCCTGAATTATGGACCAAACGACGGGCTATAAAAAATTCAATATTCAAAATAAAAAATGCAATTTTAGAATGAGCAAAATTACACTTTTTTTATTACTTATAGGTGTTTTTGGACAACTTTCTGCACAAAATATTTCTATTAAGAAATATGAGTATGTAGGAACAGGTGCCAACCAATCCTATCAGTACCTTCCTATGCTTGCAGGCAAGCGTATAGGAGTAGTTACCAATCATACAGGGATTATTCAAAAAATTGTCCATGAAAAGGACAGCACCATCACGGTACAGAACGAACATTTGGTGGATTTTCTTCTTGGCAAGAAGATAAACATCACTAAAGTTTTTGCTCCTGAGCATGGTTTTCGAGGTACAGCTGATGCTGGAGAAGTAATCAAGGATGGAGTAGATCCCAAGACTAAACTACCCATTATCTCCCTATATGGGAAGAATAAGAAACCTACAGCAGAACAACTTAAAGGGATAGAGGTCATGCTCTTTGACCTACAGGATGTAGGGGTGCGCTTCTACACCTATATCTCGACCCTACACTATGTGATGGAAGCCTGTGCTGAGAACTATATCCCCTTGGTAATCCTTGACCGTCCGAATCCTAACGGTCACTATATAGATGGGCCTGTATTGGAATCTTCTTATAAAAGCTTTATAGGTATGCACCCTGTTCCTGTGGTCTATGGGATGACCATTGCTGAATATGCCCAGATGATCAATGGAGAGAAATGGCTCAAGAATGGTATCCAGTGTACCCTGAAGATAGTGCCCCTTAAAAGCTATGACCGCAAGGCTATCTATCCCCTACCTGTAGCTCCCTCTCCTAATCTTCCCAATATGACTGCGGTAAACCTATACCCAAGCCTATGTTTCTTCGAGGGGACTAACATCAGTATGGGGCGTGGTACCCAATGGCAATTCCAAATATATGGCTCTCCTTATTTGGAAAAAACAGCCTTTACCTTCACCCCTAAGCCCAATGCTGGGGATAAGAATCCTAAATACAATGGAAAAGTATGCTATGGAGAAGATCTAAGCCATACTCCTACACTATCGACACTGAACCTTTCTTGGCTAATAAAGGCCTATGAACAGACTTCTGCTGTGAAGGTTAACTTTTTTTCGTCTTCCTTTGATAAGCTGGCAGGTAACAAAACCCTCAAAGAGCAGCTCCTCCAGCACAAGAGTGAAAAAGAGATCAAAGCAAGCTGGCAAGATACTTTAGAAAAATTCAAAAAGACACGAAAAAAATATCTTTTGTATCCTTCTGATTTTTAAACTATAAAGAGTTTCCCCTTTATTTTTAAGAGGGTTAAAAATAAAAATTGTGGAGAAAATTATACAAAAAATATGCGCTATGTAAATTATATTTTTTATTTTTGTGCCATGAAAAGAGGGTATATTTACTCAAAAAACACCTATCAATAGAGTAAACACCTATCTTACAAGAACTTAAGTTTCTATGTTACATAAAGTTACCGCAAGTCAGATTGCACAAGTCCTCAATGGAACTGTCACTGGAGACCCTGAAGTGGAAGTTTACAAACTCTCCAAGATTGAAGAAGGGGGTCCTGGGACTATTACCTTTTTATCCAATCCTAAGTACAAGCACTTTATCTATACGACAGAGGCTTCTGTGGTGATTGTAAAGGATGACTTCCATCCAGAACAACCTATCAAATCTACATTGATTAGGGTAGCTGATCCTTATTTGGCATTTACACAACTATTAGAGTACTATAATCAAATGCGCATAGCTACCAAGGTAGGCATAGAAGAACCCGTGTTTATCAATTCTTCTTCTACTTTAGGAGAGAATGTGTATATAGGTGCTTTTACTTCTATTGGGGCACATTGTAAGATAGGTAATAATGTAAAGATATATTCCAACACCAACATAGGAGACAATGTCACAATAGGAGATAACACTATTATCTTCAGTGCAGTAACCCTCTGTGCGGACTCTGTAATAGGTGCCAACTGTATTCTCCACTCAGGGGTAGTCATTGGAGCGGATGGCTTTGGCTTTGCCCCTCAAGAAGATGGTTCCTACAAGAAAATCCCTCAAATAGGCAATGTAGTGATTGAAGATGAGGTAGAGATTGGAGCCAATACCACTATAGACCGTGCCACTATGGGCTCTACCATTATCCGAAAAGGAGTAAAAATAGACAACTTAGTGCAAATAGCTCACAATGTGGAAATAGGAGCTCATACGGTTATTGCCTCTCAAGCAGGGGTAGCAGGTTCTAGTAAGATTGGCGCACATTGTAGCATAGGCGGACAGGTCGGCATTGCAGGGCACTTCACTATAGGTAATAATGTAAAAATACAAGCCCAATCAGGAATTGGTAGAGATGTTAAGGACAATGAAGTAATTCAGGGTTCACCTGCCTTTACTTATATGGATTACAACAAATCCTATGTAGTCTTCAGAAAACTTCCTGAATTGTTCAAGAAAATCGGTGAATTAGAAAAAAAGATTGATTCTTAATATATTATGGATATTAAGCTGTTGAAGAAATCTTTGAATTTACTCAATGATTTTCCAGAACATATATATTATATCAATTCAGGAGCAGAGTATCTAACTATTTACAAACATTGCCTAAAGGATATAGAGCAGATTGCTCAAGAAAGAGGCTCTGCTTATATAAAAGGCAAACTAAAAGAATATCCTACTCTTACAAGTAAAGAGGTTGATGAATATATTAGTCTAAAAAGTGATGATAAAAGCTTGCTTTCCTTATTTTTTGAACATATCTATATAGAAATCATTATTTGCTTATTTAGAACAGGAAGTTTTCCCCATAGTATAAAGAAGAAAATTTGTAAAGTAGCCAATATAAATCAGGAAATATTTAGAGTTATTGAAAAACCCATTTTAGAAACAATACTTTAATAAATATTAGAAAATTACGTAATTAAAAAATATATCTTGTGAAACAATATACATTAGCTGCCCCAGTTACCCTACAAGGAAAAGGGCTCCATACAGGAAAGAATGTAACCCTCACCCTAAAACCTGCCAATGAGAATACAGGGTTTGTATTTGTACGAGTAGACTTGGAGGGCAACCCAGTCATAGAAGCAGAAGCTTCCTATGTGACCAGTACCGAAAGAGGTACTGTCTTGGAGAAAAAAGGAGTAAAAATACAGACCTGTGAGCATATTCTTGCTGCATTGGTAGGTATGAACTTGGACAATGTCATCATGGAATTGGACGCACCTGAGCCTCCTATCATGGATGGTTCTGCTAAATATTTCGTAGAAGCGATTGAGAAAGTAGGGATTGTAGCCCAAGAAGCTGAGCGCCATGAGTATATTGTACACGAGGTAATTTCTTATAAGAATGAGGAGACAGGTTCTGAGATCACCCTTATCCCTGCCGATGAGTACCAAGTAACCACCATGGTGGACTTTGGCACTAAAATACTCGGTACCCAAAATGCCTATATGCACTCGCTTTCTGAGTTCAAGGATGATATAGCCAATGCTCGCACTTTCAGCTTTTTACACGAACTTGAAGTACTTTTGGACAAGGGACTTATCAAAGGAGGTGATCTGAACAATGCTATTATCTATGTAGATAAAGAGCCTTCCAAGGAGACTATGGAGAAACTTAAAAAAGTATTCAATCGTGACAATGTTACAGTAAAACCTAATGGTGTATTAGACAATATAGACCTACATTATTCTAATGAAGCAGCTCGACACAAGCTCTTGGATGTAGTAGGGGATTTAGCCCTTGTAGGAGTGCGTATTCGTGGAAAAGTAATCACTAACAAGCCTGGACACTTTACCAATACTCAGTTTGCTAAAAAACTCTCCAAAATTATAGCCAATGAGCGTAAAAACGATATACCTAAAGTAGATATCAACCAAGCACCACTAATTGATACTGTGGGAATTATGAAACTTCTTCCCCATCGTCCGCCTATGCTCTTGGTAGATAAGGTATTCGAACTTTCTGATAAGCATGTCATTGCCACCAAGAGTGTTACCATGAATGAACCTTTCTTTGTGGGACATTTTCCTGGAGCACCCGTTATGCCTGGAGTACTACAGATAGAAGCTATGGCTCAGGCTGGAGGGGTACTGATCCTCAGTACAGTTCCCGATCCAGAGAACTACCTAACTTATTTTATGAAGATTGACAATGTCAAATTCAAAAACCCAGTACTCCCCGGAGATACCCTTATCTTCAAGTTAGAGCTACTCACTCCTATCCGTCGAGGTATCTGCCATATGCAGGGGTATGCCTACGCCAATGGTAAACTCGTAACCGAGGGAGAACTTATGGCTAAAATAGTAAAAAGAGACGATAATCAAGAGTAATATGATGTATCCCTTAGTCAATATACACCCTGAAGCAAAAATCGCTCAGAATGTGGTAGTAGAACCTTTCTCTACTATTTGCAGAAATGTAGAGATTGGAGAAGGTACTTGGATAGGTCCTAATGTAACCATTATGGAAGGGGCTCGTATCGGGAAAAACTGTAAAATATTCCCAGGAGCAGTTATCTCAGCCATTCCCCAAGATCTTAAGTACAAAGGAGAAGAAACTACTACCCATATAGGGGACAACACTACCATCCGCGAATGCGTTACTATCAACAAAGGAACGGTGGATCGCATGCGTACTGTGGTGGGAAATAACTGCCTGATTATGGCTTACTCCCATATCGCTCACGATTGTATCGTGGGGGACAATTGTATTTTCTCCAATGGCACCACCTTAGCCGGACATGTAACTGTGGGAGATTGTGCTGTAATGGCTGGAATGACAGCTGTCTATCAGTTCTGCTCTATTGGGAGCTATGCTTTTGTTACAGGGGGTTCCTTAGTAGGAAAAGATGTGCCTCCTTATGTCAAGGCCGCTCGTAATCCTCTCTCCTATGTAGGGGTGAACTCTATTGGCCTACATCGTAGAGGATTCTCTACCGAGAAAATTCGTGAAATACAAAATATCTATCGTATCCTTTTCCAAAAGAAACTCAGTACTTCCCACGCCTTAGAATATATAGAGGCTGAAATGGAGGCTACTGTAGAGAGAGACGAGATCCTACAATTCGTTCGTCGCTCCCAACACGGTATTATGAAAGGATATGCAGGTATCCTTCCAGATGAAGGAAATGTATAAAGTGCTATTTTCTTCTTAGCTTATAAAAAAGAGATGCAAATTATTGTATCTCTTTTTATTTTTCTATAATAGTTGTATCTTTGCCCTTTCATCATTAAAACACGTATAATATGTTTCAAACCCCTTATAACGCGGCGCCCTTTTCGCGCTTTACTCCTACCGACTATCTACCAGCTATTGAGAAAGCTATCGCCGAAAGCCTCGCTCAAATCGATAGTATTACCCAAAATCCTGAACCCGCTAGTTTTAAAAATACAATAGAAGCCTTGGCTTATACGGGCTTAGAACTCGACCGACTTACGGCTATGTTCTTCAACCTCAACAGTGCCGAGACTAACGACACCCTGCAAGTCGAAGCGCAACGCATCTCGCCCCTGCTTACTGACTACGGCAATGATATCCGCCTGAATGAAGCTCTCTTCAAGCGAGTAAAAACAGTATACGACCAGCGCGAAACTCTTTCGCTTACTGCAGAACAACAGACACTCCTTGAAAAAACCTATAAAAGTTTTACCCGCAACGGGGCTAACTTATCACTCAACGATAAGGAGAGTTTGCGCAAGATTGATAAAGAATTGGCTACACTTAAGCTGAAATTCTCCGAGAATGTACTCGCTGAAACCCAGCATTACCAATGGGTAATTACCGATAAGGAACAACTGAGTGGGCTACCCGATTTTGTCCTTGAGATGCTCGCCCAAGAAGCCCAAAAGCGCCATACCCAAGGCTGGATCATTACGCTGGATATGCCCGTGTATACTTCCGTGATGAAATATGCCGATAACCGCGACCTACGCCAAAAACTATTCACCGATTATCACAGCCGTTGTGCAGGAGATAGCCCGTATAACAATGAGGCGAATATATTGCGCATTGCCGAGCTACGCCAAGCCCTTGCCTCTCTCTTGGGCTATCCCTCTTATGCCGCTTTTGCCTTGGAGGAGCGTATGGCGGAAACACCGGAAAAGGTGATGAACTTCCTGAGTGAACTATTAAGCAAAGCCAAACCACAAGCCCTTAAGGAGTTAGAACAACTCAAAACCTTCTCGGGGCTTGCCGACTTCCAGCAATGGGATTTTGCCTACTATGCCGAAAAGCTCAAACAAGAGCGTTACCAGATTGATGACTCCCTGCTCAAGCCTTATCTATCCTTAGACAAGGCCGTAGAAGGTATGTTTGCCGTTGCCCACAAGCTCTATGGCTTGCACTTCACCCCTACCGATGAGGTAGAAAAGTACCATCTTGAAGTACAAACCTACAAGGTAACCGATGAGGACGGCAATTATCTCGCCCTTTTCTACACCGATTTTTTCCCTCGTGCAGGCAAGCGCAATGGAGCATGGATGACCTCCTACAAAGAGCAGTATATAGATGAGCAAGGCAAAGATTCCCGTCCGCACATCTCTATAGTGTGCAACTTCACCCGCCCGACGGATACCGCTCCTTCTTTGCTCACCTTCGGCGAGCTAACGACCCTCTTTCACGAGTTTGGGCACGCCCTTCACGGGATGCTCTCCAAGGTTACTTACCCCTCGCTCAGTGGTACCAATGTAGCCCGCGACTTTGTGGAACTCCCCAGTCAGCTGATGGAAAACTGGTGTTATGAAGAAGAAACTTTGCGCCTTTTCGCCACACATTACCAGACGAACGCTCCTCTGCCTATAGAATGGGTACAAAAGATAAAAGAAGCCAGCTCCTTTATGGAAGGTATCCTAAGTGTCCGCCAGCTCAATTTTGGATTCTTAGATATGGCGTGGCATACCTATCCTCATCTGGAACGCCTCGAGCGTGTGCATTTGTTTGAGCAAGAAGCTACCAAGGCAACCCAGCTCTATCCGCTGATTGAGAGGATGTGTATCTCGCCTGCTTTTTCACATATTTTCAGCGGAGGCTATGCTGCGGGCTATTACAGCTACAAATGGTCGGAAGTATTGGACGCCGATGCCTTTGAAGCCTTTAAGGAAGCAGGAATTTTTAATACTGAAGTAGCGAACCGTTTCCGCAAGGAGGTTCTCGAAAAGGGCAGTAGCGAAAAGGAAAGCCTGCTATACAAGCGCTTCCGCGGTCAAGACCCCACCCCCGATGCCCTTATCCGAAGAGCTTTTGGAGAAGTGAAAGGCGAATAGTGAGAGGTGAAAAGGATTTTTTCTATTAATGAGCTTCTTGCAACCAATGCCAGCAAAGTATTTAGAGCCGATAGATAGTAAAAAAAGCAAAAAAACGAATTAATTACATTTATATCTTAATTTTTTTATTACCTTTGCCCAAAGAGAAAAATAATTTATAATGGAAACCTCCCCCTCACATACTCCGCTCTCGCGGACTTCCCTCAGAGAGGGGGAATGTAGGGCGTAAATGAATAACTTAGTAACACTTAATTTTCAAAATAAAAAAAACTTATGAAAAAACTCATTTTTTCGGCACTGGTTGCCACAGCATTATTCGTTTCCTCTTGCGGGAAAGACGACGACAACGGTGGAGGTAGCACCTCCCTCAACGGAGATTGGTATGTACATACCATTTATAACGATATCAATGGTTATGGATATCGATGGACAAGTCCTGATAATTGTGCTGAAAAAACTTATTGGTCTATTTCCGATAAAAAAATAAAGCACGAATGGTATCACTCAGAGGGTTCTGAGTGCAAACACACTCCAAGATATTACGATTATACGGCTACCAATGGCGTTTTTAATATGACGGTTGCCGATGATTCACCTTATGGAAACAAAGGGTCTACAGGCTCTATAAAATACGAAATAAAGGACAAGGAACTTATTCTTCGCTTTAGAAATATCCAACAACAGGACGAAATACAAGTCCTTCACAAAAAAGGGGTAGACTATAGTTACCTCGATCCTTTTATAGGGTATTGGAGAATGACCAAATACGTAGTGGGACAACAAGAATTTATAGTACAAGATGGCAAATGTTTGTATGGAAGTATAGTAGCCAACCCTTTGGGAGCTACCCTATACCTTAATTATCCAGAGAATGGGCAATGTAATAAAACGATAAACACCTACAAATGGGTAAAAGAAGGGGGCAAGTACTACAATGTGAGCAACCCAGCGAAAAAAACACTTTGGGATATCAATTTCTCCAACAATAACCGCTATATGACCTTTGCTATAGATAACGGACGCACAGTAATGCACTTTACCAAAGAAAAATAACCCGCCTTGTTTAACTCCCCTTGCCAAAGGGGAGTTTGTTTTAAGGAATAAATGAATAAATAGGCTTTTAATTTATCTCTATGAAAGAAAACTTACTTTCCGCCATTAAGGCACACGATTTTACCGCCATTCGCAATATTTGCTTTGCACTTTCGGAGGAAGAAAGACAGGAGCTAAAGAGTTATTTTGCCCGAAAGAATTTTAACTTTATCTTTCGGGAAGTCCTTGAAAAAGAAAAAAGATACCATTTCTCTAATAAGGAATTAGCTATTATCTCATACACTATTATGTGTGTGTGCAATACCTTAGAGGAGGTAAGAAAAATAGAACTTTTCCAGAATATAGAACCTTATGTAAAGGGGAATTACTACTATTTTCTATCTTCTTTAGAAGACGAAGTTTTATTAGATTTCGTTCAAACTCCACAAGGGGCTTATATGATAGAAGGTATCCAGCTGATGTATAAAGATAATCCTCTGGAGATTTCTTTTCAAATACTTTGGTCGGTATACAAGGCTGGGTATATTCCTCTTAATGAGGGTGTTTTTATACAAAGAATGTATGACCTCAATTGGTTTAAGGCAGACGAGCATCTTACTAAATACCTGTTGAAACACCCAGAAACGGTTGTTCTTTTCCCTTCTGTACCTGCGTATATCCAAGATACTATATTTACTACAGAAGAATGGAAAAAAATATATCATACCCTAAACAAAAAAGGATATTTCACTAACAAAAATGCGATTCTCCACGCTTTTATCGAAGCCCTGCTCAACCCTTGGAAGAAAACTGTGTTGGATATGTATTGCCGTTGGATAGAAACCCTCGAACCCTCCCACCAAGAACTTTTATCTAACCAACACACCCTTTTTGCCCTGCTCAGTAGTGATAAGACATCGGTGGTGAACTTTGTGATGAAGCTCATCAAAGAGATTGCTAACGAAAAAGACTTTGATTTCCAATCCTTTGCCGACAACTTTGCCCTGTGTTTTGCTACCCAAAAGATAGCCAAATCACAGCTCATTGGTTTGGATATTTTAGCAAAACACTACAAACAGCAACCGCCTGCAAATATAGACTACCGCGAGCAATTAGCGGTACTCTTCACTGTCCCCGATGCCAAACTCCAAGAAAAAGTTGCCAGCTTGCTAAACACTTATTTTGGAGGAGAAGGATTAGCAGAGGTAGTAGCACCCTATCAGGATTACCTAAAAGGCAAAGCCCAAGAGCTCCTTGCAACTCTAAGTCCATCGGAAAATTCTGAGAATTCCGAGAACTCCCAAATTGCCTGTGCGGCTCGCACCTCCCAAACTACCTGTGTGGCTCACACCTCCCAAACTGCCTGTGCGGCTCGCACTCCTCGCACTTGGGACGATCTGCTCTTCCTCATTGGCGATTGCATTCGTGAGCGCTCGCCTCTTGTTTTAGATCTTTTCTTTGAGGGATTGAACCAGTTGCAAGCACAAATCCCTACGGATTATCCAGAGCAGGTAAAACCCTATCTCAAACAGTTTCTCTCTAACGAAAGGGCTGTTACATCACTATTCTATCAGTTTTTAGACTCGTGGTGTAGCCAAAGCCCTATCCCTCTTGTTTATAATACCAATAAGGAATGGAATGAATTACAAGAACTCTATAACGAAAAGAAATACTCACAAGCCGAGAAGTTCAACAAACTAAGAGAAATACATGTAAGTGCTAATAAAGCGAAGAAGATCTTCCCTTTTTTCTTCAATAAGATAGCATGTACTCTACGAAAGCTCAAAGAGAAAGACACCTTGCCATTTATCAGCACTCCTACTCACGCTCCGTTTTATATAGAACCGCTTACCTTTTTAGAACGCATTATTCAATATGAAAAAGTGGGTAAAACCCCTATACAAGAAGATGTCATCATAGGACTTAACCGCTTGCTCCCCAACGAGATTACAGAAGCACAAAAGCAATTAGCTCTTTCACTCACAGGTGAGTATGCCACTGCCTTGCAATATTACTTTGAGGTAAACAAGCAAATAGCTGTAACTGATGCTACACGAGTACTCTGGGGGCAAGTTTTACGCCTAAAAGACATCGATGGGGTATTCCCTGAATTGGAAATCCCACAGAAACCCAATTTACAGGGCTTGGTACGTCCATTTTATCTGAAATACGAAGTAGAACTTACCAAAATCAACGGTGTAGAACGAAATAAAATCATTTTGGAAGGCAACTGGGATAAAAAACATAGTACCTATTCGTACTATAATGACCTCGGAGCCAACTATTACAATGTATCGCCAATGGGCAAGGTAATAGATGAGGATATTGACTATGAGCTCAGCCTAAACCCTCGCTATATTGATGGCTGGCTGTGCAAATACCTACTCACTTATACCCAAGGTATGGATAGGGAAAGCCTCTCGGAAGCTACCCGTGTGATGAGTCTGCTCCTTGAGCACCACTTACCTATCTATCACGGCGGTTGGCTAATGGTCGCTACTTGTCTTTTAGCCGAAAGAAAACCTCTGCGCGATTTGGCTACCGAATATATCCTTTTAGTACTCCAAAGAGGAGAAACACTCACCTACCTTACCGAAGCCATCGGGACGCTTTTAGCGCATAAATACGCCCCTATCGCTCGCTTTGTAGAGTTTTTGGATCTCCCTACCCGCGACCCTAAAGTAAAAGGCTTCCAAAAAGCGGTAGTAGAAGCCTATTTACCTTTGGCTGAAAAACAAGAAAAGAAACCGACGAATCACAAGAAGTTGGTTAGTTTTTTGATTAACTAAATAATTATAATAATAAAAAGTACCTTATGAACAAAGAACTTATCTCAGCCCTTAGAACAGAAAACTGGGCAGAAATCCGCCGTATTGCCTTTGCCCTTCCCGAGCAGGAAAAGGTACAAATCAAAAAACAAACCCAGCACAAAGATTGGGAAAATATATTCGAGAAAAAGCATCTTAGCTACAAAATCGAGTATGTCATCACCTATCTGATGATGTGTGTTTGCCATAATGTAGAAGAACTGCTCAGCGTAGAAAAGCAATTGGATTTCACTTCTATAAAGAGTTTTCATACACGTATTAAGTATCCTCTTTTCTTTCTGAATTCCCAACACACCCAAGCCCTTATGGATTTTATCCATACCCCCGAAGGGGCGTATATGATAAAGGGTGCCCAACAGGTTTTTGAGCAATCCCCGCGTAGTTTTTCTATCGAAATACTCTTAGCCCTTTACACAGAGGGGATTATCCCTTTCAATGAGGAGATTTTTGTTAAAAACTTATATGATATTGAGTATTACCGTAAACAAGAAACTGAAGTAGCTGAGGTACTCCTCCAGTATCCTGTGCTGGCAACGCGTGTGATTCCTCATACGGCTAAGTATATAGATTATGTTATTAGTAGTAGTTTGGAATGGCAAAAAGTCTTTACTTTGCTTTGTAAGAAAAACTATTTTCCTGATAAGAGCTTCGTAACCAGCTTTATAGAAGTGTTGCTCAACCCTTGGAAAAAGAATGTATTAGATATGTACTGCCGTTGGATTGAGGGATTTGCCCCCACCGAGGAGGAGTTGCTACCAAGTCAGCATACGCTCTTTGCCTTGCTAACCTTGGACAAATCGTCGCTTATCAACTTTGCGATGAAGTGCATCGCTCAAATAAGCACTCATCCTAATTTTGATTTCCAATCCTTTGCCGATAATTTTGCACTTTGCTTTACTGTCCAAAAAATCACTAAATCCCAACTCATAGGGGTAGAGATTTTAGAAAAATACTACCAAAAGCAAGCCCCTATAACTATAGAATACCGCGAACAATTAGCGGTACTCTTCACTGTGCCTGATGCCCAACTCCAAGAGAAAGTAGCGAGCCTCCTCACCTCCTACTTTAACCAAGAAGGTCTCCCCGAAGTCATCGCTCCTTACCGCGATTACCTAAAAGGCAAAGCCCAAGACCTCCTTGCAACCCTAAGTCCATCAGAAAATTCTGAGAACTCCCCAACTGCCCGTGCGGCTCGCACCTCCCCAACTGCGTGTGCGGCTCGCACCCTAACCCCTATCACCTATCCTCTAAAACCTGAAGACCTCCTCTTCCTCCTTGGCGACTGCCTACGCGATCCTGCAGCTCATACAATAGATGTTTTCTTGGAGGGACTTATCACTTTGCAAGACGACTTCCCTGCCGATTGGGCAAAGTCTCTTTCGCCTTATATCAAACAACTCACCAAGCGAGTAGATAAGGAGGAAATCCCTACCGATATAATCCTCTTGGGAGTCTTACGTGCGTTGATAGAGCAGCGTCCTTTGGCTCTTGACCCTAAATGTCGTTATACGTGGGAAGAACTCTGTAAAAAACGTAAAAAACTCTCCGAAAAAGAGTTTGAAGCCTATACGCAAGATTATTACTTAGGCAATGCCTGCCAAGTCCTGCCGTTTCTTTTCCGCAAGGGGCAAATGGTCATTGATTCCATTCTCCAACACTGCCACTTGCCTTTGCTCTCTACCCCCACGCATCTGCCTTTTTATATAGAAGCAGAGGTTTTGGTGGATAAACTCTTGCAATATGAAGCGCAAGGCGTACAACCTGATACCGACGACCTGATTGTCGCCTGCAACCGCTTGCTTTTCACAGAAGTTTCAGCAGCAGCCAAAGAAAAAGCGAGACAACTCAAAGGAAATTATGCGCTTGCTATCCAGTATTATTTAGGTTTAACTGATAAGATACAACTAACCGAAGAGCTTCTCCCTCTTTGGGCGCAAATTACTCGTATCAAACACCCCGATAGAGAGTTTCCAGAGTTTGAAAACACTTCAGCTAAGGACATTTTGGGAGTGGTAAAACCTTATCTAATTGATTATGGTTGGCAGGAAGATAACGGTCATAAAAAATTTACTTTTGGACACCACACCGAGTGGGTAGGGGTAAGTTATACAGATCTAAAGAATGCCTTCCCATATCGCTATTACAATGCCAATGGAGGATGCTCGCCCATCAGTACTATTTTTGAATATAAGCTAAGCCTCAATCCTCACTACCCTGATGCAATGCTGTGTGACTATATCAGCACTTGGGTTACAGGCAACGAAGTGCGCGAAATTCGCAATATGTCAGTACCTTTGGAAGTGCTTTTGCGTTATGATATTAGGGTACTCCATAGCGGTTGGCTCTATATAGGTACGGCTTTGTTGTTTGAAAAACGCCCTTCACGAGATTTAGCATATGAATATATTTGTCAGGCAATCGCTTGTAAGGAAGACCTTAGTTACCTCAAAACCTATCTCGCTCAGGCGCTCGCTTGGGATTTTCTCCCTATCCCTCGCTTTATAGAGTTTTTGGACAGACCCACCCATGATGCGAAGCTAAAAGCCTTTGGGAAAGAAGTAATACAGTTCTATTTAAAAGAAGTGGAAAAGCAGAATAAGCTGCCAAGAAACCATAAGAAATTAGCACAACTGACTAATTAATCAATTGATTTGTTTGATAATAAAATGAAATGAAAAATGAAAAAAGAACTCATCACCGCCATTGCCGAGGGAAATTTTTCGGCTATTTTAAGCATTACAAGCCAACTCACCGATAGTGAGCGTTATAGCACCATCGCTGCTATCAAGGATTTAAACCCCTATTCAGAAACAGATTTCCCACAAAAGAACGTGGATAAAAAGGATACTTATCGCCATAAAGATAGTGTTTTTCAAGCGCTTAACTACGCCCTTATCACTATGGTACGCGAAGAGAGCGATATTGCCAAAGTGATGATTAATAAAGAAAATTATTATGGTGAAATTTATCAAGTAACTCCTTATGTTATCTTGGGTTCTTACTATTTTGAACCTGTAATCAAGTACTTTACACAGTTTCCGCCAGATTACTATATCAAAGAAGTGCTCAAAGAACGCTACAACAAAGAAATTAACGGACTTTCTTTTGGATTCGAATGGTATTTCTATAAAAAAGGATGGATTCCCTTTGAAGAAGAGCGTTTTGTAAAAAACCTTCTTGAGGTCTCTATGTTCAACCGCTATGTAACCGCCGATGTAAACTTCCTCTTGCAAAACCCCGAAGCTATTGAAAAGGTACTCCTACAACTCTACCGTATTGAGACCAAAGTGCTTGACCTTTCGAAGTGGAAGAGTGACAACACCCTACGTAAGACCAACGACTTGGGTTCGGCTAAGGTAACTACCTATTGGGATGAGGTATTTGAATTATTGGTGCATTATGGCTACCAAATTCCTCGTAGTTTTGTAGGGCAGCTTTTAGAATCATTGCTCAACCAATGGAAGAAACCCCACCTTGATTGGCATTGTCGTCTGCTCAAATGGCTTGCCCCTACCCAAGAGGAACTTTTGGCTCATCAACAAACGCTCTTTGCCGTTTTAGGCACTGGAGTAGGCAGTGTAGTGAAGACCGTTATGGAATACATCGTCTCTATTGCCAATGCGCCAAAGTTTGATTTTGAGAGCTTTATGCAACAATTCCCTCTCGCCTTTACCGTAGAGAAGCAACCTAAAGCGCTCCTTCAAGGAGTAGAGATTTTGGCAAAGGAATTCAAAAAACACCCTCCTACCGATGTCAGCTATCGCGAACAATTGGCAGTACTCTTCACTCAGCCCGATGTAAAACTACAAGAAGCCGTAGCTGAACTACTCACCACCTATTTCAACCAAGAAGGTCTCCCCGAAGTCATCGCACCTTACCGCGATTACCTAAAAGGCAAAGCTCAAGACCTCCTTGCAACTCTAAGTCCATCGGAATCATCCGCCCCGTCCGACTTGTCCGACAGGTCAACCTCTTCCGAGAACTCCCAAACAGCCTGTGCGGCTCGCACCCTAACCCCTATCATCTATCCCCTAACCCCTAATGAAACCCTCTTCCTCCTCGGCGACTGCATTCGCGAGAAAACAGCCGCTACTATTGATGTTTTCTTTGATGCTCTCGTGCGTTTGCAAGACCAAATCCCTGCGGATTATACTGAGCAGGTAAAACCCTACCTCAAGCAGCTTCTCGCCCGTGAGTGGTTTGTGGGAACGATGCCACTATTGTACCACTTTTTAGACTCTTGGAGTAGCCAAAGCCCTACCCCCCTTGTATATGATACCGACAAGGAATGGAAAGAAATTCAAAAACTATACAAAGAAGATAAATATACACAAGCCGATAAACTCGACAAACCAAGAGTGATGCACATAGCTGCCAATCAAGCACAGCAGACTT
>ERZ773021.69-NODE-69-length-93502-cov-79.9233_pt1 | contig 93502 bp, 92 predicted proteins | sample MGYA00511668_ERZ773021 | MGnify/ENA primary metagenome ERZ773021 (study PRJEB29015, sample SAMEA2737961) | human oral metagenome | biome: human oral; feature: human-associated habitat; material: dental | place: China | collected 2032 ...
GTAGTGAGTACTCTCTCGCGTCGGAGATTTCTTCACTACTAATCTTAGTATGTTTCATACCGTTGTCTTGACTATCCTCCTTAGATGATATGGATGGTTGAATTCCTTTTCATGAGTTTTGACAAAGAATTTTTGGAAAATCTAGATATTGTTTTAATCTCTATTTATTTTTCTAAAACGGGGAAATCTGATATAATAAGCTTTGTAGGTGTATTATTTTAATACTTACAGAACTAAACTATTCCTCTATTTAAAAAATATTGATTCAAATTTTATGAAATTAATCAGTAGATATCATTCTGAAAAGCCTTGATATTACGCTGTTTTTAATCCAATTAAAACTCATACTTTCCAAACCAGGTCTTAAGAAAGCTCGTAAAGCTAGCCAGTTCTCTAAACGTTAATTCGTTGCTGGACAGCAGAATACAAACGAAAACACTTTGCATCTTGCAAGGTGTTTTTTTCTATGAGAACTGGCGGTGCGCAATTAGGATAGCTCTAGCGACTTTAGTCGCATAGAGATATGCTATGCACAGTTGCCCCAAGAAAACAAGCGAAGCGATATTTGAATGGATGGCAACCACTGCACGCAAAATGTTAATTCGAAAGAATTACTATACTTACAATGAGCACCCTTCGGGGTGTTTTTTTTGTATAACTGAATTTGAAGCAAATAAAAACCACCCTATCTTCCACGGTCAAACATGACTGTAGAAAATAGAGTGGGTCTAGGATGTTAAAGACTATTTGTCGTCTTTATGAAAGATATTTTTAACGCCCTTGATAGCTCCTTCAACAGCTTCTTTTGCATCTTCAGCAACTTCTTTTGCTTTTGAAGCAACTTTTTCAGCAGTGCCTTCAGCTTCTGTTTTTGTATCGCCGGTTAATTTACCAAGGCCTTCTTTAACAGAACCTTTTGCTTGGTTCAATTTTTCTTCTAATGACATAGCGTCACCTCCATGAAGTTAGTAGTTTTTTCTCTGAATGCAATACTGTTGATTTAAAAAAATAAAAAATATTTGTCTCAGATTAGAATGAGTATATTCTTTTTAAAATAGAAAGTCAAATTTTTGCTACGGTATTTTGAAAGCAGGATCGACTTTGGATCTGATGGCAAATCGTGAGCGACTAATAAGTCACGACATTTCGTTTTTCCAGCAAAGATTTGAAACGAAAGAAGCAAAAACTTTTCTGTCTCCAATGAAATAAATGGTATAATGGTCGTGAATGGAGACGTCGTAACGCTGTTTTTTGAAAAAGAGAAGATAAATATGAAAAGAATCCTTACAACCTACCCTGTTATCAGTACTTTAGCTCTAATCTGTTTGCTGCTCGGTCTATTGACTTCCTTTTATGGGGATGCTATGTATGACCTATTGGCTTTTCATTCGAAGCCGGTCTATGGTTGGCAATATATTAGTGGGACCCTGATGCACGGTAGTAAAGGAGCCCCTATCTGGTTTTTATGGGTTCATTTGTTGTTAAATGGACTCATGATCCTTCCCTTCGGAGGACTGCTAGAAAGAAAAAGAGGCTCCAGACAAGTCTTGATCGTTTTTGTGACGGCGACAGTCTTCTCTTCCATCGTTTTTCACCTTTTAACCCAGGAGCAAGACATTCAGGCAACAGGGATCTCTGCTGTAGGATACGCCTTTGTAACCGGTGGAGTCATGCTCCTGCCAAACGTGTGGAAAGAGTTCTCACGTACCGTAAAATGGCTTTATCTATTCTTAATTTTTCTATCTGGCCTCATGCTCTTACCAGCAATTACCGGATGGATCTCAACGCTATTGCATCTTTCGGGAATTGTGAGTTATCTATTGGTCTTTATTGGAAGTAAAGACTTGAAGGGAAGGAGCTAACTATTAAGACAGCTCCTCAGTATGGTTTTCATCGTACTTCCTTGACTCTTCCTCTACCAGGCCGTATAATATTCTATATCAATGAAGAAATCACCTTTTGTCATTGTACAAAGGGTGATTTTATAACGGTAAAAAGGAGACACAATGGGGTATATCTCTACTATTAAAACGGCTGTTCAGCTCTTTCCTTTCCTGGCATTTTTGCTGACCTTGCCCTACATGATTTTGAATTATCGAAAATATGGTTCGGTCAATAAATTGCGGGTGCTGATTTTCTATTCTTTTATGCTTTACTTGATGACGGTCTATTTCTTGGTGATCTTGCCTCTGCCAGATCCAAGTAAGATTCATACTAGCTACTCGGAAATGGTCAATCTCCAACCTTTTGCTTTTGTGGTGGATTTTTTCAAGGAGAACCCCTTTGATTTAGCGCAGACTGGTACTTGGATTCAAGCCCTTAAGCATCCAACTTTTTATGTGCCTGCCTTTAATATTCTGATGTTGATTCCTTTTGGGATGTATCTACGCTATTATTTCAAGTGTGGTTTTAAGAAAACGATTCTCCTGACAGCCCTCTTTAGTCTCTTTTTGGAGCTGACCCAGTTATCAGGTCTCTATTTTATGTATCCGGGCCCTTACCGCCTAGCAGATGTCGATGATATTATTCAAAATACCACTGGTGGTGGAGTGGGTTATCTGCTTGGTTGGTTCCTGGTTTGGTTATTGCCGACACGAGACGAAATTGACGAGCATTCTTTCCGAGTAGGAACCAGAGTGTCTGGTTTTCGGATGGGTCTTGCCTTCTTGATCGACTTTGTGATGCTATCCTTACTTTACGCGGTAATCGAGCGTTTAGAGACGATTCCTTATGTAGCGGTTTTGGCTGTTTATTTTGCCTTGATTCCCTTGTGGCGGGGCAGAACCTTGGGAATGGCTTTGTTGAAATTCCGCTTGCATTTTGACAAGCAAAAATGGCTTCGCACCATCTGGCGGGGGATTCTAGTAGTAGGTTATTTCTATCTGATTCCTCAAGGGTTGTTCTATTTGATTTCGCTCTTGAATAGCGATTTGACGGACAATTCCCTTTTAACCCTGTCTATGATTTTATTGCTCTTCTTTATGCTTTTATTGTACCTGATTCTCACTCTTGCTATCGTCTTGCTCAATCGTCGCTTTCCCTTTGACCGTCTAGCTGGAGCTGAATATGAGAGCACGGTGCGCGTGAAGAAAGAGCTCTTAAAAGATGAAACTGAATCGTCAAAATAGAGAGAGTGGGACAGAAATCGGTAATTCGTTAGAATTCGATTCCGTCGTCTCACCTCCGCACAGTTGAGTAGGGCTGTAAAAACTGATGAAATCAGCGTAGTAGAGCCCACTCAACCACTGCGTCTTGCTCGACAATCCAAAAAAAATAAAGAGGCTAGGACTTTTGTCCCAGCCTCTTTATTTTTTTATACACGTTTAATATATCCGAACGTTCCCAGTTGAGAAGGGCGATTTTAAGGGGATTGTGCTACAATGGAAGCAAATAGATAGAATGGAGCAGTGACATGAAAGCAATTATTACAGTCGTTGGAAAAGACCAAAAAGGAATCGTAGCGGGTGTTGCAACGAAAGTGGCAGAATTAGGACTCAATATCGATGATATCTCTCAAACCGTATTGGATGAATACTTTACCATGATGGCGGTTGTATCGTCAGATGAGAAAAAAGATTTCACACAGCTCCGTTCAGAGTTGGAAGAATTCGGTCAGTCTCTTCATGTAAAAATCAATATCCAAAGCGCAGCGATTTTTGATGCCATGCACAATTTGTAAGATAGGGGTTGAGAATTTATGGACATTAAACAGGTAACAGAAACCATTGCCATGATTGAGGAGCAGAACTTCGATGTTCGGACTATCACCATGGGGATTTCGCTTCTCGATTGTATTGATCCGGATATCGAAAAAGCGGCAGAAAAAGTCTACAATAAGATTGTGACAAAGGCCAAAGATTTGGTGGCTGTTGGGGATGAGATTGCGGCAGAACTTGGTATTCCCATTGTGAATAAACGGGTTTCAGTCACTCCGATTTCTATTATCGGAGCCGCAACAGATGCGACAGATTATGTACCCTTTGCCAAGGCACTAGATCGTGCGGCCAAAGAAGTTGGGGTCAACTTTATCGGTGGCTTCTCAGCCCTTGTTCAAAAAGGCTACCAAAAAGGGGATGAAATCCTCATTAATTCCATTCCTCGCGCCCTTGCAGAGACGGATTTTGTCTGCTCTTCAGTCAATATTGGATCGACCAAGACGGGGATCAATATGACCGCTGTCCGAGATATGGGCCGTATCATTAAAGAAGCATCCCAAGCAGATCCAATGGGGCCTGGTAAGCTCGTAGTTTTTGCCAATGCAGTAGAAGATAATCCTTTTATGGCGGGTGCCTTCCACGGTGTCGGTGAAGCGGATGTTGTCATCAACGTTGGGGTTTCAGGACCTGGTGTCGTCCAACGGGCCATCGAAAAAGTTCCAGGAGCTAGCTTTGATGTATTGGCGGAAACAGTCAAGAAGACAGCTTTCAAGATTACCCGTGTCGGCCAATTGGTAGGTCAAATGGCTAGTGAACGTCTCGGTGTTGAGTTTGGAATTGTCGACTTGTCTCTCGCACCAACACCAGCTGTTGGAGACTCTGTAGCCCGTGTCCTTGAAGCCATGGGGCTTGAAGTAGTAGGAACCCACGGGACAACAGCAGCCCTAGCTTTGCTCAATGACCAAGTGAAAAAAGGCGGGATCATGGCTTGTAACCAAGTCGGTGGGTTGTCAGGTGCTTTCATTCCGGTCTCAGAAGATGAAGGGATGATTGCGGCGGTCCAATCAGGCCATATCAATCTGGAAAAATTGGAAGCCATGACAGCTATCTGTTCCGTCGGTCTGGATATGATTGCCATCCCAGCTGATACTCCAGATACGACCATTGCGGCCATGATTGCCGATGAAGCAGCTATCGGGGTCATTAACCAAAAGACAACAGCGGTTCGGATCATTCCTTATGGTAAGGAAGGCGATATGTTAGAGCTTGGAGGACTTCTTGGGTCTGCTCCGGTAATGAAGGTCAACAAAGCTTCATCAGCTGACTTTATTGCCCGTGGTGGTCAAATTCCAGCTCCAGTTCATAGCTTTAAAAACTAATAGAAATCTAGTATAATAGTAGAAAATAGAAAAGTCTGTGATGATGAAACTCCAGACTTTTTTCTTGTAAAAGGAGATAAGATGGCTAAAACAAGATTATTTGTGATTCGTCATGGGAGAACCATGTTTAATACCATTGGCCGTGCTCAAGGTTGGTCCGATACACCCTTGACAGCAGAAGGAGAACGAGGGATTCAGGCTCTGGGAATCGGCTTGCGTGAGTCTGGTTTGGAGTTTACTCGAGCTTATTCCAGTGATTCAGGCCGTGCCATTCAGACCATGGGGATCATTCTCGATGAATTGGGCTTGAAAGACCAGATTCCTTACCGCTTTGACAAACGGATCCGCGAGTGGTGTTTTGGTAGTTTTGATGGGGCATACGGTGGGGAGCTCTTTCACGGTGTCGTGCCGCGCGTGCTAGATGTAGAAGACTATAAGACCTTGACCTTGGAAGACTTGGCCAATGGGATTTGCCAAGTGGATACAGCAAATTGGGCTGAACCATGGGAAGTTTTGAAAAGCCGAATCCTAGAAGGTTTTAAAGCTATTGCCAAAGAAGTAGAAGAAAATGGTGGAGGCAATGCCTTGGTGGTCAGCCATAGTTGGACCATTCAGACCTTGGTCTGCTTGATCGAAGGAAAACCAAATCTCAATCTGCCTCTTTCAAACGGTAGTGTTACCCTTGTAGAATATGAAGATGGAGTATTGACAGTTAAGGGGGTTGGAGATAGCAGTTTCCGTGAGGTCGGTGAAAGCTTGCAAGAATCATAATCCGTCCTGAAAGGCTGACCCTTTGGTCATGGCCTTTTCTTTTTCTCAAAACTTGTAAGAGCTTTCCTACTTTCTTTTTGCAAAAAATGATATAATGAAAGAGATACATACGGAGGTAATACAATGACAAAAACCAGATTATATATTGCTCGTCATGGAAAAACCATGTTTAATACCATTGGACGGGCACAGGGCTGGTCAGATACTCCGCTGACAGAAGCAGGAGAGCGTGGAATTCGAGAATTAGGACTTGGTCTCAAGGAAGCTGGGCTTTCTTTTGAAGAGGCTGTTTCGAGTGATTCTGGACGCACCATTCAAACCATGGGAATTATTCTTCAAGAACTCGGTCTGACAGGGAAAATCCCTTATCGTTATGACAAACGGATCCGCGAGTGGTGTTTTGGTAGTTTTGACGGTGCTTATGATGGTGATCTCTTTATGGGGGTCTTACCTCGTGTCTTTAAGGTCGATGATTTCCATCAGTTGAGCCTGATGGAGTTAGCAGAAGGAATCGTCGAAGTGGATACCACTGGTTGGGCTGAATCCTGGGGAGCCTTGAGTAGTCGGATCAAAGAAGGTTTTGAAGCCATCGCAAAAGAGGTAGAAGCAGCTGGCGGTGGCAATGCTATTGTGGTCAGCCATGGTATGACGATTACGACCTTGATTTATCTCATCGATCCTAAGGCTGTCGAAGAATTAGTCTTGGACAACGGAAGCGTGACGGTTTTGGCCTATAAAGATGGTGCCTTTCATATTGAAAAGATTGGGGATATGTCCTATCGTAAGGTGGGAGCAAAACTTCTAGAGGGTGGCCATGACGAATAAGTATAGACGCGCACGAAAAAAACGTAAGAAGTGGTGGCCTTACCTATTGAGTTTCTTTCTTCTTGTGGTCCTTGGATCGGGAATTGGTGCTTACTTAGCGAAGCCGAGCTTGTTTTCAGGGCTTCAGTTTTGGAATGCTAAAAAAACAGCTGTAACGACTCCCTCTTCTTCTAAGAAAAAGAAAGAAAAATCAGATTTACCAGCCGTTTCGACCAAAGACTGGCAGTTGATCTTGGTCAATCGTGATAATGTGAAGCCTGAGCTGAACCCACAATTGACAGATGTGGATGCTATCAAAGTGGATAGTCGGATTGTAGAACCAACTCGTCAATTCTTAGAAGCGGCTCGAAAAATTGCCCCAGAAGAAACCTTGATATCAGGCTATCGAAGTGTGGCCGAGCAAACAGAGCTCTATAATGAGCGTGTTGCGCAACTAGAGGCTAGTGGTCTTTCGCACGAAGAAGCTGAAAAGCAGGTGCAGACCCAGGTACAGGTCCCTGGTGCGAGTGAACACCAGACGGGGCTTGCGATTGATATGAGTGTCGAAGCTGGTCAAAGTGATGAGTTGGGCATGCAGCTGGCTGCCATCGCACCGCAATATGGCTTTGTCCTTCGCTACCCATATGGGAAGAGCAACATCACAGGTGTGAATTTTGAGAATTGGCATTTCCGTTATGTTGGCGTAGAAAACGCCCAGTATATGGCCAAACATCAGCTAGTATTGGAAGAATATATTCAACTATTGAAAAAGGCTGGAAAATAGGAGGAGATTCTCTTTTTCTAGGTCTTCAGAATGATTTTTAGCACTCTTGGGAAAAGAGTGCTAATTTTTTGGATTTTTTTCTTGACTTTCTTTTGAGAGGGTGTATAATAGAATCATGGTTTAGCACTTGGGTGTTTAGAGTGCTAAATACGAAAGAGAGGTGAGGTCATGGTTACAGAACGTCAAAATGAGATTCTAAATCTTGTCGTCGATATCTTTACCAAGACCCGCGAACCAGTCGGTTCAAAAGCACTGCAAGATGTCATTCAATCTAGTAGTGCTACTATCCGAAATGATATGGCTGCCCTCGAAAAGCAAGGTTTACTAGAAAAAGCCCACACTTCGAGTGGTCGAATGCCCAGCCGAGCTGGTTTTCAATATTTTGTTCAGAACTCGCTTGATCTAGAGTTGATTGATGAGCAAGATGTCTACCAGGTGGTGAAAGCCTTTGATTTCGAAGCCTTTAAGTTAGACGATATCTTGGATGCTACGGCCAAGTTACTAGCCCAGATGACTGGCTACACCGCAGTGATTCAGGATGTTGAACCGACACGTCAGCGCTTGACTGGTTTTGAGATTGTTCCCTTATCCAACCACGATGCTTTAGCGGTTCTGACCTTGGATGAATCAAAGCCTGTCACTGTACAATTTGCCATTCCAAAGAATTTCTTAACCAGTGACTTGGAGATCTTCCATCAGCTGGTTCAAGAACGTTTCATTGGAAATACAGTCTTGGATATCCACTACCGCCTACGGACGGAGATTCCACAGATTGTACAGCGCTATTTCAAGACGACAGACAATGTGCTGGATCTCTTTGATTACGTCTTCTCGCAACTGTTTCAAGAACTGGTTTTTGTGGAAGGAAAGGTTTCATCACTAACCTACGCCGATCTTCAGACCTATCAGTTCTTAGATAATCCCCAACACGTAGCTCTCGAGTTGCGAGGGGGGATGCCAGAAGACCAAATGACCCAGATCCTGGTTGCAGAATCCCAAGAGATGGCCTTGAAGAATGTGACAGTGATTAGCCACAAGTTCCTAGTTCCTTATCGTGGGATGGCCCTCATGCATGTGATCGGTCCCGTAGAGATGGATTACAGGCGTGTGATTAGCCTGGTCAATGTCATCGGCCGAGTACTGGTCATGAAGTTGACGGATTACTACCGTTACCTCAACAGCAACCATTATGAAGTAAATTAAGACCAAATGAAAGGGGTGTATGCCTTGACAGAAGATATCAAAAAAGAAGACGTGAAAGAAGAGGAAGTTGCCCAAACAACTGAAGAAGTTGTAGAGGAAAGCAACCAACCTTCTGAGTTAGAAGAAGCACAAGCGCGTGCCGAGGAATTTGAAAATAAATACCTTCGTGCTCATGCAGAAATGCAAAACATTCAGCGCCGTGCCAATGAAGAACGTCAACAATTACAAAAATACCGTAGCCAAGATTTGGCAAAAGCGATCTTACCATCACTGGACAACCTCGAACGTGCCCTTGCCGTCGAAGGGTTGACAGATGATGTGAAGAAGGGCTTGGAAATGGTCCAAGAAAGTTTGGTACATGCTCTGAAAGAAGAAGGAATTGAAGAAATTCCAGCGGACGGAGCCTTTGACCATAACTACCACATGGCCATCCAAACCTTGCCTGCAGATGATGAACATCCAGCAGACACCATCGCACAAGTCTTCCAAAAAGGCTACAAACTCCATGACCGCATCCTGCGCCCAGCCATGGTAGTGGTTTATAACTAGTCTGCCTTGTCCGAAACGACACTAAACTATGAAAGAAAGATAAGACGCAAGCCGGAGGCTTGCAAGGAAGATATTTCCCGCCACTTAAGGGAAAATATCAAAAAGAAAAAAAGAAGATAAATTTAAGGAGAAAAACATATGTCTAAAATTATCGGTATTGACTTAGGTACAACAAACTCAGCAGTGGCAGTTCTTGAAGGAACTGAAAGCAAAATCATCGCAAACCCAGAAGGAAACCGCACGACTCCATCTGTTGTGTCATTCAAAAACGGTGAAATCATCGTTGGTGATGCTGCAAAACGTCAAGCAGTCACAAATCCAGATACAGTCATCTCTATCAAATCTAAGATGGGTACTTCTGAAAAAGTTTCTGCTAACGGCAAAGAATACACACCACAAGAAATCTCAGCTATGATCCTTCAATACTTGAAAGGTTACGCTGAAGATTATCTTGGTGAAAAGGTAACTAAAGCAGTTATCACAGTTCCAGCTTACTTCAACGATGCTCAACGTCAAGCAACTAAAGACGCTGGTAAAATCGCTGGTCTTGAAGTAGAACGTATCGTCAACGAACCAACTGCAGCAGCTCTTGCTTATGGTTTGGATAAGACTGACAAAGAAGAAAAAATCTTGGTATTCGACCTTGGTGGTGGTACATTCGACGTATCTATCCTTGAATTGGGTGATGGTGTCTTCGATGTATTGGCAACAGCAGGGGATAACAAACTCGGTGGTGATGACTTTGACCAAAAAATCATCGACCACTTGATAGCAGAATTCAAGAAAGAAAACGGTATCGACTTGTCAACAGACAAGATGGCCCTTCAACGTTTGAAAGATGCAGCTGAAAAAGCTAAGAAAGACCTTTCTGGTGTCACTTCAACACAAATCAGCTTGCCATTCATCACTGCTGGTGAGGCTGGACCTCTTCACTTGGAAATGACATTGACTCGTGCGAAATTCGATGATTTGACTCGTGACCTTGTAGAACGTACGAAAACTCCAGTTCGTCAAGCCCTTTCAGATGCAGGTTTGAGCTTGTCAGATATCGACGAAGTTATCCTTGTCGGTGGTTCAACTCGTATTCCTGCCGTTGTTGAAGCTGTTAAAGCTGAAACTGGTAAAGAACCAAACAAATCAGTGAACCCTGATGAAGTTGTTGCCATGGGTGCTGCGATCCAAGGTGGTGTCATCACTGGTGATGTGAAAGACGTTGTCCTTCTTGACGTAACACCATTGTCACTTGGTATCGAAACAATGGGTGGAGTCTTCACAAAACTCATCGACCGCAACACTACTATTCCAACATCTAAATCACAAGTCTTCTCAACTGCAGCAGACAACCAACCAGCCGTTGATATCCACGTTCTTCAAGGTGAACGCCCAATGGCAGCAGATAACAAGACTCTTGGACGTTTCCAATTGACTGATATCCCAGCTGCACCTCGTGGTATCCCACAAATCGAAGTAACATTTGACATCGATAAGAATGGTATCGTATCTGTTAAAGCGAAAGATCTTGGAACTCAAAAAGAACAAACCATTGTTATCCAATCAAACTCAGGTTTGACAGACGAAGAAATCGACCGCATGATGAAAGATGCAGAAGCAAACGCTGAAGCAGATAAGAAACGTAAAGAAGAAGTTGACCTTCGTAACGAAGTAGACCAAGCTATCTTTGCGACTGAAAAGACCATCAAAGAAACTGAAGGCAAAGGCTTTGATGCAGAACGCGATGCTGCACAAGCTGCCCTTGATGACCTTAAGAAAGCTCAAGAAGATAACAACTTGGACGAAATGAAAGCAAAACTTGAAGCTTTGAATGAAAAAGCTCAAGGACTTGCTGTTAAACTCTACGAACAAGCCGCTGCAGCACAACAAGCTCAAGCAGGAGCAGAAGGCGCACAAGCAACAGGCAACGCAGGCGATGACGTCGTAGACGGAGAGTTTACGGAGAAGTAAAACAATCCAGTGGATTGTTTTAGCGGAACCTCCTGAAATAAAGAAAGTTTCCGAGATTTGAGGATTCCTTTAAGCCGAAACTCAATTCAGCCTAACTAGTAAATGATAAAAAGAAATCCAGAGGTTGCAACCCAGCCTCTGTTTTTCGGTAAAATAGAGAGAATAATATTATGAAAAGAATCTTTCTTTTTTTAAAAAGTCATTGGAAAATCATACTTTTTGAATTAGTTTTCATAGCGCTATATGTTGCTAGTTCTTTTTGTATTGATAGTCTCCAAACAGAAAATATTAAGATGCTGTCGATAGTTTTTTCAGCCGAGTTTTTTGTGGCGATGATAGTTGGAATTCCTACAGTATATTCTTGGTTTCATTATAAGAAAATATCGGATTCTGAGATTGAAGATTCACATTATGATAAAAAGTTGCAGTTGTTACAGAATGTAGATGAACTTTTAGAAGTATATAAAAATAAAGGAGAAGTGCGAAAAATTGGTATTGAGATAGAGGATTTTCTAATAAGTTTGGACAATCAGTATACTCAGAAGCAGGAAGTATTGAAGCCACGAGATAAATTTTTAAACATTTATTATAGGTTTATAAGAGAAAAAATTAGTACAGACGAAGAGAGTATAGAGAGTGAAGAAAGAGATTCGGAATCACAAGAAAAATCCTCAAATATTTCTTCTAATTCTTCCAGTAGTTCACTCATTGAAAATGAAGATGAACAAGAGAATCCAATACAGGTTGTTAAAACAAAAGTTTCTAGAGAACTTGGTGTCCCAACTAAGAATATTCGCTATAGTAAAAATTATGAAGATGACGCCATAAAAGATGGTTTGAACTGGACAACTTGGTTTACTATCGGAAAAAATACTATTGATAAGTTACAAGATGAAGATAAGCAAATTTTTATAACTAATGTTAATGGTGAAGATATTAAATTTCAAATTCAAGGTAAGGATTTAAAAGATATTATTTCTGAAGGAAAACCTCGTAAACGTCGACGTGCAGGAAAAGAAGTCTATGACCTTTTCTTTGGACAAGATTCTGAAGGAAATTTTGTTGAAGGAAGGCATAAGATTGATTTGCAAAAATATAATATTAAAAGATTGTAAAAAAGTAAGGTATTAAATTATGAATAATACAGAATTTTATGACCGTTTGGGCGTTTCAAAGAATGCATCTCAGGATGAGATCAAGAAAGCCTATCGGAAATTATCTAAAAAATATCACCCAGATATCAACAAGGAGCCTGGTGCTGAGGAAAAGTACAAGGAAGTTCAAGAAGCTTATGAGACTTTGAGTGACGAGCAAAAACGGGCTGCTTATGACCAATATGGTGCTGCGGGTGCCAATGGTGGCTTCGGTGGCGGAGCAGGTGGTTTTGGTGGCTTTGATGGTGCTGGTTTTGGTGGTTTTGAAGACATCTTCTCTAGCTTCTTTGGTGGTGGTGCAAGCCGTAATCCGAATGCTCCTCGTCAAGGGGATGACCTCCAATACCGCGTCAATCTCAAGTTTGAAGAAGCGATTTTTGGTGCGGAAAAAGAAGTCAAGTACCATCGGGAAGCTAGCTGTCATACCTGTCATGGTTCTGGAGCTAAGCCAGGCACTAGTCCGGTGACCTGTGGACGCTGTCATGGTTCTGGAGTCATCAATGTGGATACGCAAACCCCTCTTGGGATGATGCGCCGTCAAGTGACCTGTGATGTCTGTCATGGTCGTGGTCAAGAAATCAAGGATCCATGTACGACTTGTCGTGGAACAGGTCATGAAAAACAAGCTCATAGCGTGAATGTCAAGATTCCTGCCGGAGTTGAAACGGGTCAACAAATCCGCTTAGCTGGTCAAGGAGAAGCTGGCTTTAACGGTGGACCATACGGGGACTTGTATGTTGTTGTCAATGTTGAGCCGAGCGATCGTTTCGAACGAGATGGCTCAACCATCTACTACAAGTTAGACTTGAACTTTGTTCAAGCAGCTCTTGGAGATACGGTCCATGTGCCAACTGTTCACGGAGATGTCGATTTGGTCATTCCTGAAGGAACCCAAACCGGTAAGAAATTCCGCCTCCGTGGAAAAGGTGCTCCAAGCTTGCGTGGTGGTGCTATGGGGGATCAATATGTATCTGTCAATGTCGTCACCCCAACTGGTTTAAGTGACAAGCAAAAAGAAGCCCTTCAAGCCTTTGCGGAAGCAAGTGATTTGAAGGTCAACCCAAAGAAAAAAGGGTTCTTTGACAAGGTCAAAGATGCTTTAGATGATTTATAAGAATGAACGAGTTTCCTTTTGAGTAAGGAGCTCGTTTTATTTTGGATCGAATCCAAGAACTTCCTCTCCTAATTAAAGAATAATGAGAAGCCTCATTGAATTTATTAAGATATCGTGGTAAATTTAAGAAAACGATTACAATGACAATTTAGGAGGTCCTGATGAAATCAGATCAACCACGTTATGCGATTCGCAAGTATGCAGTAGGAGCTGCTTCGGTGCTCATAGGATTTTTTGCTGGCGCGAATGTTGTAGCAGCTGATACGCCAACGGCTACAGACAGCCCTTCAACGACAGTTCCAACTCAGCCAAACGAGGGTGAGTCGACGATTTCCCTTAATGAGGAAGCTTCTCAGCCAACAGTAGAAAAACCAACGGCTCCTGCCCCAATCGTCGATCAAAGTCAACCGACACTGCCTGATCGTGAATTGCGGGTATCAGATCTTGACCGTTTGATTCGCGAAGAAGCAAGTTCTGTCGCAGAGTCGGATGTGGCAGCTCAACCAGCGACGGAAACGCCTGCTAAAGATCCTGATCAGGAAGAAAAATTAGCCAAGAAAAAGATTGTTTCGATCGATGCCGGTCGCAAGTACTTCTCACCAGAGCAAATCAAGGAAATCATTGATGAAGCTAGTAAGACGGGCTATACAGACTTGCATCTTCTAGTTGGAAATGACGGCTTGCGCTTTGTGCTGGATGATATGTCTTTGAAAGTGGGAGATACTTCTTATTCTAGCCAAGCCGTGACAGATGCGGTTGAAAAAGGGACAAAAGCTTATTACGATGATCCGAACGGGACAGCCTTGACCCAGGCTCAAATGGATGATATTTTGGCCTACGCCAAATCGAAGAAAGTAGGTGTCATCCCAACCATTAATAGTCCAGGTCACATGGATGCGATTCTGACAGCCATGGAACAATTGGGGATCGAAAATCCTCACTTTAATTATTTTGGTACAAAGAAATCAGCTCGAACAGTTGATTTGGACAACCAAAAAGCCTTAGACTTTACCAAGGCTTTGGTAGACAAGTATGCGGCTTATTTCAGCTGCAAGGCAGACATTTTTAACATTGGTTTGGATGAATATGCCAACGATGCCACAGATGCCCATGGTTGGCAGGTTCTCCAAGCCAGCAAGCATTGGCCAGGTGAAGGCTATCCAGAAAAAGGCTATGAAAAATTCATCCAATATGCTAATGATCTAGCAGCTATTGTGAAAAAACACAAGATGAAACCAATGGCTTTCAATGATGGAATCTACTACAATGGCGATACTTCCTATGGTACTTTTGACAAGGATATCATTGTGTCCTACTGGACAGGTGGCTGGAATGGCTATGATGTCGCTTCTTCAAAACTCTTGTCTGAACTAGGTCATCAGATTCTTAATACCAATGATGCTTGGTATTATGTGCTTGGACGGGACAAGGCTGGATCTGGTTGGTACAATCTTGATCAAGGTCTCGAAGGAATTTCCAAGTCAGCGATTGATGTGGTTCAAAAAAATGATGGAGCTAAGGTACCTTTCGTCGGTGGCATGGTAGCTGCCTGGGCAGATACGCCATCTGCAACCTACAAAAAAGACCTTCTCTTTAAGCTCATGCATGCTTTCGCGGACAAGAACGCGGACTACTTTGTAGCAGATCCTGAAGTGGTCGAAAAAGCTCTTTCAGAAGCTCCAACTGATTTGGATCACTATACACCGGAATCTCTAGTAGCCTTTACGGCAGCTAAAAAAGCATTAGAAGGGGCAGGAGCAGACACGACTCGAGCAGAGGCCAAAACCTTGATCGACCATCTCAAAGTAGCTCAGGATGCTTTGGTGTATACAGAAAGCTACGCGAAAGAAGTTGCTGCAAAAGAAGCAGCGGAAAAACTTACCATGAAGAAGGTCATCTCGATCGATGCGGGCCGCAAATACTTCTCACTGGATCAGTTGAAACGGATCGTCGACAAGGCCAGTGAGCTGGGTTATTCTGACTTGCACCTCCTGGTCGGAAACGATGGTATGCGCTTCGTCCTCGATGATATGACGGTGGAAGCCAATGGAAAAACCTATGCTAGTGATGATGTGAAAAAGGCCATTTTAGAAGGCACCAAGGCCTATTACGATGATCCAAATGGTCAAGCATTGACCCAAGCGGAAATGGATGAACTCCACGCTTATGCGACTGCGAAAGGAATCGGCTTGATTGCGGCAGTCAATAGTCCTGGACACATGGATGCTTTGTTGGTGGCCATGGAAAAATTGGGCATTGAAAATCCACAAGCCAGCTTTGATACGGTTTCAAAAACAACCATGGATTTGACCAATGAAGCAGCAGTCAACTTTACTAAAGCCTTGATTGGCAAGTACATGGACTACTTCAAAGACAAGTCTAAGATCTTTAACTACGGAACAGATGAATATGCCAATGACGCTACCAGTGCGCAAGGTTGGTACTACCTCAAGTGGTATGATCTCTATGGTAAATTTGCGGAGTATTCCAATAGTCTTGCAGCTATGGCGCGTGAAAAAGGCTTGCAGCCAATGGCCTTTAACGATGGCTTCTATTATGGAGATGAAGATGATGTTGCTTTTGACAAGGACGTCTTGATTTCATACTGGTCTAAAGGATGGTGGGGCTATAACCTCGCATCTCCACAGTATTTGGCAGATAAGGGTTATAAATTCCTCAATACCAACGGAGACTGGTACTATGTTTTAGGGCACAAAGGTGATCAAAGTTATCCGCTCGAAAAAGCTATTCAAAATACAGAAACTGTTCCGTTTGAACAGTTAGCTTCAACCAAGTACCCTGATGTCAAATTACCGACATCCGGAAGTATGTTGGGAATCTGGGCTGATGAACCTGCCAATGAATACAAGGAAGAAGAAGTCTTCCAGGTCATGGAAGCTTTTGCCAACCACAACAAGGACTATTTCAAGGCAGACTTCACTACTCTTAGAAAAGCAGTTGCTACGGTGCCAACAGATCTAGCCATTTACACACCAGAATCTCGCGCAGCCCTTGCGAAAGTCTTAGATAGCTTGAATTGGAATGTGAGCCGTGCTCATCAAGATCAGGTGGATCAAGAAGTGGCTGCTCTGACCCAAGCCCTTACGGGGCTTAAGCCAATTACACAAGTGGGTAGCTTGGCTGAAAATGACGTCAAAGCCCTAGTGGAAGACAAACCAAGTCTTGAAATCGTAGAAAAAGAACTTGATTTTGACCTTGTGGAACGGACCAATCCAGATCTCGCTAAAGGAGAACGCAGAGTGATCCAGGCTGGAGTTAAAGGGCAAGGTCTTGAGTATGTAGAGGTTTCGGCACTTGATCAAAGTCGAAAAGTGATCGCTACAGAAGTTGCCACAGAGCCGGTTGCAGAAATTGTTGAAGTCGGTATCAAAGAAGTCGTGATCCCAACAAGCCCTTCCGTAGAAGCACCAGTGAAATCAGACTTGCTCGTAAACAAAGTGGTTCCAGATCATTCAACACCTCAAGTGATCTCGAAAGATCAACCAGTAGCACCAGTAAATGCACCAACGCCAATTCCAGCAGCTGTGGAAAAAGAGGTTCGTTCAGAAGCAGTATCTTCTAACAAGCAACTCCCAGAAACAGGAGTGGAATCTGCACTTGGACTCGCTTTACTAGGAGCGATCTTAGGAGCAGCAGGAATGGACTTGAAAAATAAAAAAAGAGACTGAGACCTAGTTGATTTGTAACAGGTCGAAGTTAGGAGAGTGGGACAGAAATCGGTAATTCGTTAGAATTCGATTTCGTCGTCCCACCTCCGCACAGTTGAGTAGGGCTGTAAAAGCTGATGAAATCAGCGTAGTAGAGCCCACTCAACCACTGCGTCTTGCTCGACAATCCAAAAATAATTGAGAGGCTAGGACTTTTGTCCCAGCTTCTTTTTGTGTTTGTAAAACTGTACCCGGACAGTTTGTTTTTTTCACTCTTGTAACCCCTTCTATATCCTGCTAAAATAAAAACATGACACGATACAAAGCAACCATTTCATATGACGGGACCTTGTTTGCAGGGTTTCAACGCCAACCGCATGCCCGTAGTGTGCAAGAAGAAATCGAGAAGACCTTGACGCGCCTCAATCAAGGAACCCCTGTTACCGTTCATGGAGCGGGGCGAACGGATTCAGGTGTCCATGCTCTTGGCCAGGTGATTCATTTTGATCTCCCCCAAGCGCGGGACGAGGAGAAGCTTCGCTTTGCCCTCGATACCCAAACCCCAGAGGATATTGATTTCATCCGAGTGGAGCAAGTAGAAGATGACTTTCACTCACGCTACAAGAAGCACAGCAAGACCTATGAATTTATCGTGGATTATGGTCGTCCCAAGAACCCCATGATGCGCCACTATGCCACCCACTATCCTTATCCTTTGGATGTGGAAAAGATGCAAGCAGCCATCCAAAAGTTGGAGGGAACCCATGATTTCACCGGTTTCACAGCTTCAGGAACCAGCGTGGAAGATAAGGTTCGTACGATTACAGAGGCTCGCTTGGTTGAGGATGCAGAACATCATCGCCTTGTCTTTACCTTTTCGGGCAATGGCTTTCTCTACAAGCAAATCCGTAATATGGTGGGAACTTTGTTGAAGATTGGAAATGATCGGATGCCGATCGAGCAGATCGATCTGATTTTGGAAAAGAAGGACCGCAATCTTGCAGGTCCTACAGCAGCGCCAAATGGCTTATATTTAAAGGAGATCCGTTATGAGTAATGAATTGATTCTAGCTATTTCAGGAAATGATATTTTTAGTGGGGGAGGTCTTCACGCAGACCTTGCAACTTATACGACTAACAAACAGCATGGTTTTGTAGCGGTGACTTGTTTGACCGCTATGACGGAGCACGGTTTTGAAGTGATTCCGGTGGATTCGACGACCTTTGCTCAACAGCTCAATTCCCTCAAAGATGTTCCTTTTTCTGCTATTAAACTCGGTCTTTTGCCAAATGTTGAAGTGGCAGACTTGGCTTTGGACTATGTCAAAGCCCATGCGGAGATTCCTGTGGTACTAGATCCTGTCTTGGTCTGCAAGGAAAGTCATGATGTAGAAGTTTCAGCTCTTCGAGACGAATTGATTAAGTTCTTCCCTTATGTGACCATCATCACGCCAAACTTACCAGAAGCTGAGATCTTGACCCAAAGCAAGATTCAATCGCTCGACGATATGAAGGAGGCAGCGCGCAAGCTCCACGAATTAGGAGCAGCGAATGTCGTGGTCAAAGGAGGCAATCGTCTCAATAAAGAAAAGGCCATCGATGTCTTTTATGATGGGACAGACTTCACCGTCATTGAAGAGCCAGTCTTAGAAAAGAACAATACAGGAGCTGGTTGTACCTTTGCGTCTAGCATTTCCAGCCAGTTGGTGAAAGGAAAATCACCGCTTGAAGCTGTCAAAGCTTCTAAAGACTTTGTCTTCCAAGCGATTCAACATTCAGACCAGTATGGAGTAGTACAATATGACATCTAATCGAACTCAACTCATTGCCCGCCTTTCCATTTTGACAGCCTTGACAGTTGTACTTGGCTACTATACCAAACTCCCAACTCCCACAGGGATTGTCACCCTGTTAGATCTTGGAGTGTATTTTACAGCCTTCTATTTTGGACGCAAGGAAGGTGCGATTGTAGGTGGTGTCGGAGCTTTTCTACTCGACCTCATTTCAGGCTATCCTCAGTGGATGTTCTTTAGTCTCCTCTTTCACGGGGGGCAAGGCTATTTCGCTGGCTTCAAGGGAAAAGCCCGTTACTTAGGCTTGCTTCTTGCGACAGTCGTCATGGTAGGCGGTTACGCACTAGCTTCTGCCCTCCTTTTAGGCAATGGATGGGGAGCTGCTATCTCGGACATTCCAAATAACCTTGCTCAGAATTTTGTCGGAATGGCTTTAGGCTATGTGGTCTATTATGCCTTCCAAAAGAAAGGAAACTAATTCATGGATTTGGAGCAACTGAAGAAGGATACAAAAGAAATCCTGGTAGATGTTTTGGCAAAAAGCCGTCTCCATCAGGGACAGATTCTAGTTCTCGGGATGTCTTCAAGTGAAGTTGCAGGAGGGCAAATTGGAAAGGCTTCGAACATCGACATTGCTGAAGCTATTGTCCAGGCCTTGCTAGATGAGTTGAATCCAAGAGGGATTTATCTAGCGGTACAAGGATGTGAGCACCTCAATCGCGCCTTGGTGGTCGAGCGGGAATTGGCAGACAAGAAGGAGTTAGAAATCGTCAATGTCCTTCCAAGTCTCCATGCAGGGGGAGCTGGACAACTCGCTGCTTTCAAGTATTTCAAGGATCCTGTTGAAGTAGAATTTATCACAGCCCAAGCGGGCTTAGACATCGGAGATACCTCAGTGGGGATGCACGTCAAGCACGTGCAAGTCCCAATTCGCCCTGTCATACGTGAACTAGGGGAAGCCCATGTCACAGCCCTCGCTAGTCGGCCAAAATTGATAGGTGGTGCCCGTGCTCTCTATCTAGACGATCCTATCCGAAAATCATAACTAGAACTAGCTTTTAGGGGCTAGTTTTTTTGGATGAAAAGAGAGGCAAAAACGTTTTAAAACTTGCAATTTCAAAGTTTTGTGGTAAAATTATAAGGAATGACTATATTATTTTAAGGAGAGACAGAATGTCTGTATCATTTGAAAACAAAGAAACTAACCACGGTGTATTGACTTTCACCATCAGTCAAGAGCAAATCAAACCTGCTTTGGACCGTGTGTTTGAGTCTGTTAAGAAAACCTTGAACGTACCTGGATTCCGTAAAGGTCATATTCCACGTCCAATCTTCAACCAACGTTTTGGTGAAGAAGCTCTTTACCAAGATGCTTTGAACGATCTTCTTCCAGCAGCATACGAAGCAGCTGTTAAAGAAGCTGGAATCGAAGTTGTAGCACAACCTACTTTTGATGTTGTATCTATGGAAAAAGGTCAAGACTGGACATTGACAGCAGCTGTTGTAACAAAACCTGAAGTAAAATTGGGTGCTTACAAAGACCTTGAAGTATCAGTAGAAGTTTCTAAAGAAGTAACAGACGCTGATGTGGATGCTCGTATCGAACGCGAACGCAACAACTTGGCTGAATTGGTTGTTAAAGAAGGTGCTGCAGCAGAAGGCGACACAGTTGTAATCGACTTCGTAGGTTCTATCGATGGTGTCGAATTCGACGGTGGTAAAGGTGACAACTTCTCACTTGGACTTGGTTCAGGTCAATTCATCCCAGGTTTCGAAGACCAATTGGTTGGACACTCTGCTGGTGCAACAGTTGACGTCATCGTAACTTTCCCAGAAGACTACCAAGCAGCTGACCTTGCAGGTAAAGAAGCGAAATTCGTGACAACTATCCACGAAGTGAAAGCAAAAGAAGTACCAGCTCTTGACGATGAATTGGCAAAAGACATCGATGAAGAAGTTGAAACTCTTGCTGAATTGAAAGAAAAATACCGCAAAGAATTGGCAGAAGCAAAAGAAGAAGCATACAACGATGCAGTAGAAGCAGCAGCGATCGATCTTGCAGTTGAAAATGCTGAAATCGTTGAACTTCCAGAAGAAATGATCCACGAAGAAGTACACCGTTCAATCAACGAATTCCTTGGAAATATGCAACGTCAAGGAATCTCACCTGAAATGTACTTCCAAATTACTGGAACAACTCAAGATGATCTTCACAAACAATATGAAGCAGAAGCAGAAAGCCGCACGAAGACAAACCTTGTGGTTGAAGCAGTAGCCAAAGCAGAAGGCTTCGAAGCAACTGAAGAAGAAATCAATGCTGAAATCGAACAATTGGCAGCAGATTACAACATGCCAGTTGAACAAGTTCGCAACCTTCTTTCACCAGAAATGTTGAAACATGACATCACAGTGAAGAAAGCCGTGAACGTGATCACAAGCACAGCAAAAGTAAAATAATTGAGAATAAAAAGAAGAGCCATGAGGCTCTTCTTTTTTCTGATTTCATGGAGAATCCTGGAATTTTCCTTTGACGAAAGGGGAAATTTATCGTACAATAGAGTGTAACGATAAAATGCGTGATAGATTTAGTGACGAGAAGTTTTCAATCTATCATCGAGGATAGGATGAGGTTTAAGACCCGATCCTTCTCCATTTAGGAAATGAAACATAAGGAGATTTACCCTTGGAATTAGAAGTATTTGCTGGACAAGAAAAAAGTGAACTTTCTATGATTGAAGTGGCGCGTGCGATTTTGGAATTACGCGGACGTGACCATGAAATGTACTTTAGCGATCTTGTAAATGAAATTCAAAATTACCTTGAAAAATCAAACAGCGAGATCCGTGAAGCCCTCCCATTGTTCTACACAGAATTGAATGTAGATGGAAGCTTTATCCCACTTGGAGATAACAAATGGGGTCTTCGTTCATGGTATGCCATCGATGAAGTTGACGAAGAAATCATCGCTCTTGAAGAAACAGACGAAGATGAAGCTCCTAAGAAACGGAAGAAAAAACGTGTCAATGCCTTCATGGATGGAGACGAGGATGCGATCGACTACAACGACGACGATCCAGAAGACGAAGAAGTTTACGAAGCAGATCCAGCTCTTTCATATGATGAAGAAAATCCAGACGATGAAAAGAGTGAAGTCGAAGCTTACGATGCTGAAATCAATGAAATCGTACCAGATGATTTGGGTGAGGAAGTTGAATTAAGCGAAGAAGACGACGAAGAAGAGGATTCTGAAGACGAGGAAGAAGAATAAATCATATGAAACAAGGAAATTGTTCCTTGTTTTTTTATTGAAGACGAAGTTTTCCCAGAAACTTTCCTTAGGTGAGTACGGACGTCAGCGAACTTCTACGAAGTTCCATGACTAATTATTGAGCCTTAAGTCTCAATAATTCCGAGTGCCTGAAGCTATGAAGTTTCAGGCACTTTTCTCACGGCGGAAAGTTTCAGAATATCCTTTGATTTTTCAAAAGTAGAGGATGGTTTGCAAGTAATTTATTGACTTATATGTCAATAAAAATAGTTTATCTATCTTCTGAAAAAAAACAATTGTTCCTTGTTTCTTTTTGTTTGCATTGAAAACGGTGGCAAGTTAGAGTATAATGAACATGTAAGTATTTCCCAAATAGGAGGTGTTCAGATGGACTTTCGTTTAGATCAAAGTTTAGTAGCTCTTGGTATTGATACGGTTGTGGTCGGAATTGCTAGAAATGTGGATCCCCAAGCAGTCTTGCCCCCTTCTTTTCTTGAAAAGAAGAAAGCAGTTGAACAATGGGCGCTCCAGTGTCAGACAGAAGAAGTAGCGGCATCCCCTGTCGTCAAAGGCTATACAGACCTCTTGCAAAAAGTAGGGCGTAGCATCAAGAAAAATCCACCAACAGTCCTTGCTCTCATCCGAAACATCCAGCATCGAGGAGCTCTTCCTCAGATCAATAGCATCATCGATATCTATAATGTCGAATCTCTGAAGTCCTTTCTCGCAATTGGAGGACATGACCTAGATAAGATTGAGGGACCGATTGAATTTACAGTGAGTCAAAGAGACGATCTCTTCCTCCCTATCCTTTCTAGTGAAAAACATGTCGCACCGACAGATCCTGTCTACCGGGATCAAAAAGGAGTTCTGGCTTGGTTGGATGTACGCGATAGTGACCATTACAAATTTGAGGAGACTACGCAAAACGCCCTCTTTGTCATCCAAGGAAATACCGAGACGTCAGTCGAGATGCGTTTAGAAGCGCTAGAACGAATCCACAAGGACCTTGCTCTTTGCATGCCTCAGCTTCAATTTGAGAAATTTCTCGTCACACAAAATGGAGTGGAAAAGGTCGTGTAAACAGCGAAAATCATTTTCATGAAATTTTCAATTTGACAAAGTAGACCATTTGCGGTAAGATATTGTTCGGGCACCTCATTTTGAGGTCGGAGCTCCCTAAGGATTAGGGAGCTATTTTTGTTTTTTCTGCAAAGAGGAATGGCCTCTACAACATTAGAAGAAGAGGAAAGCACATGTCAACAAAATATATTTTTGTCACGGGTGGTGTCGTATCATCCATCGGGAAAGGGATTGTCGCAGCAAGTCTTGGTCGCTTGCTTAAAAATCGTGGATTGAAAGTGACGATCCAAAAATTTGACCCTTATATCAATATCGACCCAGGGACGATGAGTCCTTACCAACACGGGGAAGTATTTGTCACAGACGATGGTGCAGAGACAGACTTGGACCTTGGTCACTATGAACGATTTATTGATATCAATCTAAATAAGTACTCAAATGTGACGACAGGGAAAATTTATAGTGAGGTCCTTCGTAAGGAACGTCGTGGAGAATACTTGGGCGCGACGGTACAGGTCATTCCTCATATCACAGATGCCTTGAAAGAAAAGATCAAACGAGCAGCGACGACGACGGATTCAGATGTCATCATCACAGAAGTCGGGGGAACAGTCGGAGACATTGAGTCCCTTCCATTCCTTGAAGCTCTTCGTCAAATGAAGGCAGATGTCGGTGCTGAAAATGTTATGTACATCCACACCACCCTTCTTCCTTACTTGAAGGCTGCGGGAGAAATGAAAACCAAGCCGACCCAACACTCAGTGAAAGAATTGCGTGGTCTTGGGATTCAACCAAATATGTTGGTCATCCGTACAGAAAAACCAGTTGGTCAAGGAATTAAAAACAAGTTGGCTCAATTCTGTGATGTCGCACCAGAAGCTGTCATTGAGTCACTTGATGTGGAACATTTGTACCAAATCCCATTGAACTTGCAATCACAAAATATGGACCAAATCGTTTGTGACCATTTGAAATTGAATGTTCCTGCAGCAGATATGACAGAATGGTCTGCGATGGTCGACAAGGTCATGAACCTCAAGAAGCAGGTCAAGATTTCCTTGGTTGGAAAATACGTAGAATTGCAAGATGCCTACATTTCTGTCGTTGAGGCCTTGAAGCACTCAGGGTATGCCAATGATGCAGAGGTCAAGATTAATTGGGTCAATGCCAATGATGTGACAGCTGAAAATGTGGCAGAACTCCTTGGAGATGCGGATGGGATCATCGTCCCAGGTGGTTTTGGTCAACGGGGAACAGAAGGAAAAATTCAAGCCATCAAGTATGCGCGTGAACAAGACGTCCCAATGTTGGGTGTCTGCTTGGGTATGCAGTTAACCTGTATCGAATTTGCCCGTCACGTTTTAGGCTTGGAAGGGGCCAATTCATCCGAATTGGATCCAGAAACCAAGTATCCAATTATCGATATCATGCGGGACCAAATTGATGTGGAAGACATGGGAGGAACGCTCCGTCTCGGTCTTTACCCATCTAAACTCAAACGAGGATCAAAAGCAGCCGCTGCCTATGATAATCAAGAAGTGGTACAACGTCGCCACCGTCACCGTTATGAGTTTAACAATGTTTTCCGTGAACAGTTTGAAGAAGCAGGTTTTGTCTTCTCAGGCGTTTCACCAGACAACCGTTTGGTCGAAATCGTTGAAATCCCAGAAAACAAATTCTTTGTTGCTTGCCAATACCACCCAGAATTGTCAAGCCGTCCAAACCGCCCAGAAGGACTTTACACAGCCTTCATCACAGCGGCAGTTGAAAACCACGATAGCAAATAAAAATCAAGGGAGCAGGTCTATAGACCTGCTCCCTTTTTGTGAAAAAATGACAAACCCTGAAAAAAGTTTGAAAAAAATCTTGACAAAAAAGTTGTTGATTGATATACTAGTAAAGTACTCAATCGCGGGGATGGCGGAATTGGCAGACGCGCAGGACTAAGGATCCTGTGACCGCTTTAGGTCGTGAGGGTTCAAGTCCCTCTCTCCGCATCGGATCAAGATAGCTTTGGCTATCTTTTTTTGTTTTTAAATTTCTTTGTGGTAGAATAGGTGTGAGATGAGGTGAGAAAATGAAGAAGAAGTATCTGGTTTTGGTCGATGGCCTCTTTGCACTATTGGGAAGTGCCATTAATTTTTTCGGTCCTATCCTGATTTTAGCTATGGCGATAGGCGCATACAAGGATACTTTTAGATATTTTATCGCCTTAAACATATGGAATGTCCTCGTTTTTCTAGCAGCGATTGCTTCTAAGTATTTTCTCAGAAAAGAGAAAAGGATTAAAAAGTGGATTCCCAATCTTTTCTTGATAGCGGGCAGTATTCTCTTTCTTGCGTCAATCCTTGCTGTGTGTGAGTATATTCCCTTTCTTGAGGGAGTGCTAAACGGGCTTTTTGGAAAAATGTTCACCGACAGTCAATTATTTGCTGCTTATTTCTATTCTCAATGGGTTGTAGCAGCACTCCTTGTGATCTGCGGGATCGCCTTTCTCCTTTCGCTAAAAAATTTTAAAGAAGAGAATTGAGAGTGGGACAGAAATCGGTAATTCGTTAGAATTCGATTTCGTCGTCCCACCTCCGCACAGTTGAGTAGGGCTGTAAAAGCTGATGAAATCAGCGTAGTAGAGCCCACTCAACCACTGCGTCTTGCTAGACAATCCAAAAATAATTAAGAGGCTAGGACTTTTGTCCCAGCCTCTTTTCCTTATTTGCTAGGGTGAAAGCCTTAGGAGATAGGAGATTCCGCCCTAATTATCATAAGAAAGTGCTTAAAGACACAGGAAAAGCTAGCAATTTCATCTAAAAAGTGATAAAATAAACAATGTAAGTGGGATCAATCCCACAAAAATTTATAGGAGGCCTATGACAAATGGCAATCGTTTCAGCAGAAAAATTTGTCCAAGCAGCTCGTGACAACGGTTATGCAGTTGGTGGATTTAACACAAACAACCTTGAGTGGACTCAAGCTATCTTGCGTGCAGCAGAAGCTAAGAAAGCTCCAGTACTTATCCAAACTTCTATGGGTGCTGCTAAATACATGGGTGGTTACAAAGTATGTAAAGCCCTTATTGAAAACCTTGTAGAATCAATGGGTATCACTGTACCAGTTGCTATTCACCTTGACCATGGTCACTACGACGATGCTCTTGAATGTATCGAAGCTGGTTACACTTCAATCATGTTTGACGGTTCACACCTTCCAGTTGAAGAAAACCTTAAATTGGCGAAAGATGTCGTTGAAAAAGCTCATGCTAAAGGTATCTCAGTAGAAGCTGAAGTTGGTACTATCGGTGGTGAAGAAGACGGTATCATCGGTAAAGGTGAATTGGCTCCAATCGAAGACGCTAAAGCAATGGTTGCAACTGGTATTGACTTCTTGGCAGCTGGTATCGGTAACATCCACGGTCCTTACCCAGCAAACTGGGAAGGTCTTGACCTTGACCACTTGAAGAAATTGACAGAAGCTCTTCCAGGCTTCCCAATCGTATTGCACGGTGGTTCAGGTATTCCTGATGACCAAATCCAAGCAGCTATCAAACTTGGTGTTGCTAAAGTTAACGTTAACACTGAATGTCAAATCGCATTTGCTAACGCAACACGTAAATTTGTTGCTGAATACGAAGCAAATGAAGCAGAATACGACAAGAAGAAACTCTTCGACCCACGTAAATTCTTGAAACCAGGTTTCGAAGCAATTACAGCAGCTGTTGAAGAACGTATCGACGTATTCGGTTCAGAAGGCAAAGCTTAATAAAAACAGGAAAACAAGGTCCCATGTGGATCTTGTTTTTTTGTTTGGGAAAAGTTGCTTCCGGGATTTAATTTTTGTACAATATGCCTATGAAAAAATTTAAACAGTTTAGCTGGATCATTTTTGTTGTTCTTATCCTTTTTCTAGGAGGTACATTTGGTTTTCACCAACTTAGTTTGCAAAAAGAAAGTAAGCTTCTCATGCCTATAGGTAAGAAGGTTGTAGTCAATGGACATCAAATGAATGTATACATTAAAGGTGAAGGATCTGAAACGATAGTATTTCTTTCAGGTGCAGGTATTGCTTCACCTATATTAGACTTTAAGAATCTAACAGATTCCCTATCCAAAAAATACAAAGTAGTCGTTGTAGAGCGGGCAGGATATGGTTTTAGTGAAGATAGTGATCAATCAAGAGATGTGATGACGGTTTTTTCTGAGACCCGTCAAGCTTTGTCTCAAGCCGAAGTTTCGGGGCCTTATGTGATTGTTTCTCATTCAATGGCTAGTCTTGAAAGTCTGGCTTGGCAAGAGAAATATCCTAATGAAGTGAGGGCTTTGATCGGTCTTGATTGGGCCTTGCCGGCGAGTTATAAGGATTTAAAGGAACATCCAACTCTCATGACCTTAGCCTATTGGACGAGTAAGATTGGCTTATTACGCTATTTCCCTGAGTCCTTTTATATAAAAAATCCAACTCTGACTGAAACTGAACGACAACAATATAAATTACTAGCATATAAGCAGTTGATGTCACTAGCCATGCTTCATGAATCCCGTTTGGCAAAGGAAAATGCCAAGAAAGTTCCATCTAGCATTAATCCGAAAATTCCAGCCTTACTCCTGGTTTCTAACGGTGAAGGCACGACCTTTAGCCAATCAGAGTGGCAACGTTATGCAGAGAGATTTGCAAGCGACCAGTCTAATGTTCAAGTCGTCTATATGGATGCGCCTCACGACCTCTATCATTATCAAAGCAATGCTATTGTTTCTCGCATTAAAGAATTTTTGGAGAATAATTGAGGGCTTAAAAATCCATTGAGACTGATGGTAATAATTAAATGCTGAAGGATTAACAGTAGAATCGTTAATTTTCTCGATTAAAAAAATTCTTTTTCTTAACAATAAACCTGCCCGTGAGGGTGGTTTTTTTGGTGTCTTAAGGAAACTATTTAACAGAATTTTTGATTAAAAGTTTCATTTTAAGAGAGAAATCTCTAATTTCATAATCAATAAGCAAACGCTTGCATTCCTATTTTTATTAGATTATAATAGGTTGGTATAAAGCCTTCTGTAATAATATTGAGAAAGTGTAGAAAGTAAGGATTTAGAATATTTGTAGTCAAAAATACAATGTTGCTTCTTACGATAGGGAGATAGATATGGCAATGATAGAAGTGCAACATCTTCGGAAAAATTTTGTGAAGACAGTTAAGGAGCCGGGGTTAAAGGGAGCCTTACGCTCCTTTATTCATCCTGAAAAGCAGACCTTTGAAGCGGTCAAGGATTTAACTTTTGAAGTTCCAAAAGGGCAGATTTTAGGATTTATCGGGGCAAATGGTGCTGGGAAGTCAACCACCATCAAAATGCTGACAGGAATTTTGAAGCCCACATCTGGCTTTTGTCGGATTAACGGCAAGATTCCCCAGGATAATCGCCAAGATTATGTCAAGGATATTGGAGTCGTTTTCGGACAACGCACCCAGCTATGGTGGGATTTGGCTCTGCAAGAGACCTACACGGTTTTGAAAGAGATCTATGATGTACCGGACTCGCTTTTCCATAAGCGCATGGACTTTTTGAATGAAGTTTTGGATTTGAAGGAATTTATCAAGGATCCTGTGCGGACTCTTTCACTAGGTCAACGGATGCGGGCGGATATTGCGGCTTCCTTACTTCACAATCCCAAGGTTCTCTTTTTAGATGAACCGACTATTGGTTTGGATGTGTCGGTCAAGGACAACATTCGCCGGGCCATTACTCAGATTAATCAGGAGGAAGAGACAACTATTCTCTTGACTACTCATGATTTGAGTGATATTGAGCAACTCTGTGATCGGATTTTTATGATTGATAAGGGGCAAGAGATTTTTGATGGAACGGTTAGCCAGCTCAAGGAGACCTTTGGCAAGATGAAGACTCTCTCCTTTGAGCTGACGCCAGGTCAAAATCATCTCCTCTCTCATTATGAGGGCTTGCCTGATATGTCCATTGATAGACAAGGAAATACTCTCAATATTGAATTCGATAGTTCCCGCTACCAGTCGGCCGATATTATCAAGCAAACCCTGTCTGATTTTGAAATCCGCGATTTGAAGATGGTGGATACGGATATTGAGGATATTATCCGTCGCTTCTACCGAAAGGAGCTCTAAGATGGTCAAATTGTGGAGACGTTATAAACCCTTTATCAATGCAGGGATTCAGGAGTTGATTAGCTATCGAGTCAACTTTATTCTTTATCGGATTGGCGATGTCATGGGTGCTTTTGTGGCTTTTTATCTATGGAAGGCTGTCTTTGATTCCTCCCAGGAGCCTTTGATTCAGGGCTTCAGTATGGCGGATATCACCCTCTACATCATCATGAGTTTTGTGACTAATCTTCTGACTAGGTCGGATTCTTCCTTTATGATTGGTGATGAGGTCAAGGATGGTTCCATTATCATGCGCTTGTTGCGACCAGTGCATTTTGCGGCTTCTTACCTCTTTACGGAGCTTGGTTCCAAGTGGTTGATTTTTATCTCTGTTGGACTGCCATTTTTAAGTGTCATTGTTTTGATGAAAATCTTATCTGGGCAAGGGATTGTAGAAGTGCTGGGACTAACTACCCTTTATCTTTTTAGCTTAACGCTGGCCTATCTGATTAACTTTTTCTTTAATATCTGCTTTGGATTTTCAGCCTTTGTATTTAAAAATCTTTGGGGTTCCAACCTACTTAAGACTTCCATAGTGGCCTTTATGTCTGGGAGTTTGATTCCCTTGGCTTTCTTTCCAAAGGTCATTTCAGATATTCTGTCCTTCTTACCTTTCTCATCCTTAATTTACACTCCGGTCATGATTATTGTTGGGAAATACGATGCTAGTCAGATTCTTCAAGCACTTTTGCTTCAGCTTTTCTGGCTTATAGTGATGGTGGGCTTGTCTCAGTTGATTTGGAAACGAGTCCAGTCATTTATCACCATTCAGGGAGGTTAGTATGAAAAAATATCAACGCATGCATCTGATTTTTATCAGACAGTACATCAAGCAAATCATGGAATACAAGGTAGATTTTGTGGTTGGTGTGTTGGGAGTCTTTCTGACTCAAGGCCTGAATCTCTTGTTTCTCAATGTCATCTTTCAACACATTCCCTCCCTAGAAGGTTGGACTTTTCAAGAAATTGCCTTTATCTATGGATTTTCCTTAATTCCAAAGGGACTAGATCATCTCTTTTTTGACAATCTCTGGGCTTTAGGTCAACGACTAGTTCGAAAAGGGGAGTTTGACAAGTATCTGACTCGTCCTATCAATCCTCTCTTTCACATCCTCGTTGAGACCTTTCAGATTGATGCCTTGGGTGAACTCTTGGTCGGTGGTATTCTATTAGGAATAACAGTGACTAGCATTGCTTGGACTCTTCCAAAGTTCCTGATTTTTCTAGTTTGTATTCCTTTTGCGACCTTGATTTATACTTCCTTGAAAATTGCTACAGCCAGCATCGCTTTTTGGACCAAGCAGTCAGGTGCCATGATTTACATTTTCTATATGTTTAATGATTTTGCCAAGTACCCGATTTCCATTTACAATTCGCTCCTTCGTTGGTTAATTAGCTTTATTGTACCTTTCGCCTTTACGGCCTACTATCCTGCCAGCTATTTCTTGCAGGACAAGGATGGACTCTTTAATATTGGTGGTTTGATTCTGATTTCCCTTGTTTTCTTTGTTATTTCCCTCAAACTTTGGGACAGGGGATTGGATGCCTACGAAAGTGCTGGTTCGTAAGAGGTAAAGTAAGACTAAAATCAAGAAAGGAACTTATGATGTTTGTAATTAAAGAAGTCAAGGGTGAAGATCAAAAAATGGCAGTTGTCGCTGAGATTTTAAGGGATTTGCCAGAATGGTTTGGAATACCAGAAAGCACGAAAGCCTACATTGAAGGAGCTAAGGATTTACGAGTTTGGGCTGCTTATCAAGAAAGTGATGTAGTAGGGTTTATAAGTTTATCATATTCGAGTGAAGATTGTGCTGAAATTGACTGTCTAGGCGTGAAAAAATCATTCCAAGGTCAAGGAATTGGAAGGGAATTAATTACGACTATAGAAAGAGAAGCAGTCAAACAAGTGGACTACCTACAGGTCAAAACAGTCGCAGAAGGTTCAAATAAAGATTATGACCGAACAAATGTCTTTTATCGCAGTCTTGGTTTTAAAAAATTAGAGATTTTTCCGCAACTATGGGATCCACAGAATCCATGTCAGATTCTGATTAAAAAGATCAACTAAAAGTGCTTGACATCCGCTATCAGAGTGCTATACTAAGAAGGTAATCGCCGATTTAGCTCAGTTGGTAGAGCAACGCACTCGTAACGCGTAGGTCACAGGTTCGATCCCTGCAATCGGCATCAAATGATACATTAAAAAGCCTATTGTGACGGGCTTTTTTTGATGTTGAATTGCTTTTTGTACCAAATTTTGTACCAAATTATTTTAAAAGCTTTCGGATGTTTTCAAATTCATCGTTAATTTTTTCTTGTAATGTATGACCATATACTTCAACCAACATGGAAATATCTTTGTGACCCAAAATTTTAGCAATTACACCTAAATCAATTTGCCTATGCCATAAATAACTACCGTAGGTATGACGTGTCCCTTTGGTAGTAATGATAGGTGAGATATTCAGTTTTATTAAAATATTTTTTAATTCTTTGTTAACAGTAGCAATATTTGGAATATCCTGAACATATCCATAATGTTGAAAAATAAAGTTGTTTTGATTAATAATTCCAAGTTCCTTGTTTAATGTTATTTGTGATTTTTTAAGATTTAGCAGTATATCTATTTCTTCGTCAGAAATGGGAATAGCTCGTATCGATGTTTTATTTTTTGGTGGAACAAATTTTCGAGTAGAAGTGTTGTATCTTCTGTATGTCTTAATTATTTTTTCTTCAAAAATTACATCCTCCCAAGTTAAAGCAATAAGCTCACCAAAGCGCATTCCGGTTTTGAAAAGTAAATAAATAACATAGGGTACAACGGATCTTCTATAATCCATCTTTTGTTTTATATGTTCGATGATATCGTTTAAATCTTTTTCGCTATGAATATATTTGTCTTCAGCAGGTTGAGACACTTTTGAAGAGAATAGTTCAGCAAAAAAAGTAAAATCATCAATAAAAACTTTATCTGCTTGAGCTGTTTTAATACATTCTTTAATACTTGTATGTAGCCTTGATAATGTATCCCTGGTTACTGTTTTACCATAATCGTTCATTATTCGCTGATATTTACTTGGTTTTATTTGAGATACAGGTGTGTCTCCAAATAATTTTTTAATGACCTTCTTTCTAATAATGTACTTATTTTTTGTGGTTTGACTGCGCTTGCTTGGAAATATTTTTAGATTAAGCCACTCTTGATATAGTTGGTGTAACGTCATTTTGCCATCAATTGAAAAACCTCTATTCAATTTTCTTAACAATTTTTCTGCTTCGATTTGAGCTTTTTTCTTAGTCTCAAAACCACTTTTATAAGCTAGTGTTTTGCTCGTTTCATCTCGTATAGTATAAGTCCAAAGATTTTTCTTACCCCTTTTTAAGTATCTTACGCTTGCCATTTTATAACTCCATTCCTAGAACTTCCGAGACAGCACTTTTAGGTACAACCATAAGTCGTTTTCGATCGTAGAAGCTATACCCTTTATTCACCATTAGTTCTCTTGCTTGGTGGATAATTTGAATAGCAGTATATTGTTTATAACCCATGTTGACTAAATCTTTTTGTGATATCGTATTATTTGTCATTTTTGATTATCCTTTCTAATGTCCTAAAACATATGTAAATTGTTTTGCGGTTTCCGCATCAAATGTACGGTAACTAATGATCCCTAACCCTTTCACATTACATTCTGAGACGAGAATTGAACCATCTGATTTGACCTGTTCCACAAATGAAATGTGTCCGTATATTGGATCAGCTCCAGCTTGTCCAGGGCTAAATGATAGAGCAGAGTGTTCTGTTGGTGTATGGGTTATTGTGAATCCTGGCTTATTCATCCATTGACCACCATTTCCCATAAATGGATCAAAGTTGACTCCGACTTGTTTCCCTCGGTTGAAAACATACCAGGTACATTGTCCCCAAGGATAGGTACTAGTGATATATCCTGTGGTATCAATAGCTGTTGTCAGACTGTAGCCAACAGGTATATCATTTGAAGTTACTCCTCCACCATCTCTAGTTTTTCCTGTAGTTTGTTCAGGAGCTTTTGGTGTTCCTCCATGTTCATCAATGAAGGCATCCAGTTTTTGCATGGTTTCTGCACGTCTTTTTCCCGATCCTGTGGTATCTGTGAAATAGACCCCGCCATCAGTTGCTGGATTGAGCGTTCCATTCGCAAACTTTTTAGCCTTGTCATCTTGAATTTTGAAGGTTTGGTTTTTATTTCCAATGATGGTTTGTTGGGTTAGTCCGACAACCGCAACTTCATCATTAAAGTTATTGGCATATTCTGGATTGGAGTCATAGGCTCCAAAACCAAACATATTGGCTCCAGGATTAGTGGCTACCCCAGCAGTTCCAAGGGAACTTTCATTCAGTGCGATCGCAACGATTCCACGGACATCAAGATTAGATTTAGCTTCCCATTCGAGGAGCTTTTTCCCATTAATTCGATTCTTATCATAGGAGATTCCTAACGTATCTAAAAAGCCGTCTAATTGCTCTGCTGTGATACCAAAGCGATGAACCAGTAGATTGTGAGTATAGGGATCTCCATCTGACCAGTGATCCGCATAAGTCACTCCATTTTGGGATTGGGGAGAGCCATTTGTTCCGCCACCTCCGACAGCCCCCATAAGAATAATGATAATGAGGACTGGTAGAAAGAGAGGAATGAGACCAGCTAATAGAAACCATTTTAGTTTTTTCATCGAATCTCCTTTCTAGTTAATGTCTTATATAAGCAGTGAACAAAACAGTCCCAAAACGCCATTTTGCATCTAAAACGACTGAATAGGACTTAACCTGTAGGATGATTTGGTCTCGCTCTTGTTCTGAGACTGGAAACAAAAGAAGGAAATCGACTGAGCGTTTTCCTTCTTGGTAGCCTTGATAAAGGGTTTCTTCAAGAACTCTTGGAAAAGAAGTTCTTGAGCGTATTTTGGTATTCATATCATTCTCCTCTGAGTTGTTTTAAGCGTTCTGTTAATCGGTCTCTTCGTTCAATATTGGCTCTTAATTTATCATCTCGTGTCATGGTTTTCCTATAAGCACGAGTGAAGGCATTCGATCCTTGAGCTTTGTACATGGCTTGAGGATCTTTATATTCCTCTAATTTGCGCTCAATATTATTAATGCGGAGTTGTTTAAATGGAGAAATCCATTCTTCTTTAAGAGTTTGGAATTCCTCGCTTGAACTTGATGTTGACTCAGCTGTGATTGGGGATTCCATTGAAGGAGTTGGTCTTTTTTCTTCAACTGGTTTAACACTTTCAAGCGTTGTCTTTGTTTTTGGAATCCTTGGTTCAGGAGTATCTGGACTTGTTGGCATCTCAGGTGTTTCCGTTGGGAGCACTTCATCGGGCTGGTGCTCTGATTCCTTATTGGTAAAGAAAGAACCAACATTTTGGAAGTGACTCTTGGCATTCATGACCATCCCAGCTCCAAGACCAGCACCTGCTAAGGCAAAGTTCCCAAGGTGTTGAGCAGATGAAAGGCTTCTAGATGGTACTTGTGAAGCCACTTCTCTAGTCTTTGTGACCCCTTTTTCAACTTTGTTTCCAATATCATTCGCAACCATTCGTGCTTTAGATCCAAGAATGAATTGGATCAGTTCAGCTTTGTATTTCCATAGAAGGAAGTATACAAGTCCTTTTGAGACAACTGAAATGAGTAGTTTAAAGACAAGACCGAAGATAATCAAAGATGGAAGTGTTTTAAGGATGCCATCAAAGCCTGTAATAACGATATTTTCAATCATTTTCTCAATGTAGAAGACCAAAAGAGTTAAAAGACTCGTGATAGCTGGGAAAAGCAACCCACCAAACATGACTTTCAGAACTCCAAAAATCAAATCTTGCATTCTTGGTACAAAGGACATTAGTAGCACAATTGGAAAGAGCAAAATCATCATCAAGACAAGGGTTTGAGCGATGACGTTTAACATCTGAATCAAAATAACTGGTATCGCTAATACAAAGGCTTCACAGATTTTGAAGATGACATAAAACATGCGAGTAAAGATGAAATCTGGCATAGCTGAAACCCAGCGGTTCTTTTCACCATCATCATTAGCTCCATTTCCTAGTTCATCCAGATATTTATTTCGATCTTTCGATTTAACTGCTTTAAAGTTTCCATTCTTATCGCCTGTTCCTAATACCTTACTATCGTCAAAAGTTTCTTGTTTCCCATCTTGGCTATTTTTGTATTTCCCATTTTCTTGACCTGTATTGACAAAGACATAAGCTTTATAAGAGGTTTCTGCAATATAGCTATCTGCCATGGAATCACCAATTTTAATGGATTTATTATTTCCATACTCCACCTTGATATTCGTGATATTTTTAGTGACATCTTGAGAGACATGGTTAATGGTATCTAGTAGATACAGACCACCTGATGTTCCATCGATTGTCCCAAAATAACCAAAGCCAAGGATGATAACTAGAAAGACATGAAGGAGAGTTCTTGAAAAAGCTCCCTTAGAAAAGAAAAACTGAAAAAAGAGATAGAACGCTAGAATCAGAAGCAACATTGAAACGAGTGATTGTTTTGCGACTCCGCCAGAACTTGAACCAATAAATCCTTTCCAGATATTCATCGCTCCATTAAACACATAGTTCTTGTAGTTGGAGTAGAGATCAATCTTTTCAAGAATTCGAATCAGTAAAGAAAAGAAGCCCACCACTGCGTTTAGAATGAAAAAGAAGAAGTTGACGAAAAGCTCATTAATCAGAACCCAAGCCCCATTAAAGGAAGCAAACCCAGTAGGCTCCATATAGGACTTAAGAGAAAATATATCGACTCCCCTTAGTTTGTCAAAAGCTTCTTGCATGGATTCACCTCCTAACTAGCGTATTTATTTTCAAGGCTTGATGACACTGTAGCTTTCATTGGTTTTAGAAGCATATCAATATCTTCAAAGATGTTGTGTACGGAAATCATATTGAGATTGCCATACACGTCATAGTACAGGCATTGACCAGAAATCATATTGTCAATCCATTCGAGATTGCTTTCAGTGACTTCTAGATTGACATGTTTTAGGATATCTTCTCGTTCAGACTTTTCATAAAAAGCAAAGATGGTTCCGAACCCAGTTGTATCATCGTCATTTTCTGCATCATGTACAGATTGAGTAATCAGTGCCAAGGTATTATTTTTGGAGCGTCCAATCCGACGCATATTTTTGATGACGGCTTTTCCTTCTGCGGACTTCATAAGAATCCATGCTTCATCAAAGAACTCAATGGTATCTTCGTTTTCATTTCGTTCTCCAAAGTGGGTACAGAAGGCACCAAGCGCAAACATGAGAGCGATAGAGTTTTGTTCATGATCTGAAATTTTTGTGGAATCGTCTTTTGGTAGTTTGAGGTTATTGACCTCTAGGATAGTCACTCGTGACTCGTAGTTAAGCCCTTGAGTGGTACCATCTGAAAAGGCTAGTTCCAAGATAGAATTCGTCACAATTGATGTCAGATAACGACCAACCGAAGCAATTTCAGAGGAAGTGGAGTCTCTCAGCACTTTTAGAACGTGTTTAAAGCCGACTTTCTCACCAGCAACTCTTTTTTCTACAATCGCATTAATAGCTTCTGTGATCGCTGTTTTCTGGTCCATTGTGACATCATCTACGGCTTGTAGTAGAAACTCAAGCATGTTTTTTGCGACCTCTACAGCTTGTTCTTTATCTAGAACAACAATCGGATCTAAGACTCCGTGGTTTGATGGAAGTGAGCTGTCTAGTGTCACAAAGTTAAAGTTTTCAATCTGTTTCTTACGTTCAGGATAGAGACGTGCAAATTCAGGTGAGTTGATCACTTCTTGGTAGTGATTTCTAAGTTCACGTTTAGGGTCGATATAAAGGGTTTTAACATTTTGTAAAGCCACACTTAAGAAGATGATCTGAGCGAGGAAGGATTTCCCTTGACCTGTTGCGCCCGTAATAATGATGTGTGGGTTCTTGGTAATCTTTCCAGCGATATCTTCCTTATTTCCGACTGTCGCATTGTAGAGGACAATGTTCTTTGAGGAATCAATAGCTTTCTCAATATTGTCCCAACGTCCTGTCCAGTTATCTACACGGCCGATATACCAACCGATACGGTTTCCAGATGAGGTATTGGTGAAGGGCATGAGTTCTGAAAATCCACGAGTCGTGACCATATGTGTCCAGGTGCGAGTTTTCTTTTGAAGATTTTCTCCGTAGAGTAGAGCTTGAAAGAGATAAGGTCCGTCTTGAGAGGCTTCACTAATTTCGACTCCCATATCATCAAAGTAGTTCAAAACCACTTGTCGTCTTTGACGGAGTTGGTTCACACTAGAAGCAGAAACAATAAGATAGGCACCATATTCGATGATATCCTCCTTGTTTCCGACTTTCTTCATCAAGTCTTTTAGGGAGATAGAACCCATGATGATCTCGTCTTGTTGGACAGTATCGGTATTTTCTGCCTCCTCCATGATGTTTCTGTAACGTGTATTCGATCGTCCCATTCGACCTTTTATCTTACTGGTATCAATGAATTCTGCTTTGATTCGTAGCTCAACGGGAAAGTTTAAGCGTTGGATAAATTCGCCCAGATGAAAACCGTTGAATTGAACAGGAAATTTACCTACAGGAAGAATAGTTACAAAGGAAGATCCATAAGGACTTTCTAGCTTGAGGAAGCCGCCTTTTAGGACTTTAATCAAGGTATCCGTTATATTGAATTGGGAACGATTGGCCAGTACCTCTTTCTTGTAGTGAGGGATATAGCGGAGGTATTGCATCCGCTGGTAGTAAAAGAGTTCTTCATTGGATAAACGTTTTGCCCGAAGGACGGAGAAGGCTTGAAAAATAGTGAATTCATCACTTTTATAGTCTTCATACCAGGTGGGACTTAATTCATATTCATAGCCAAGACCTTTGGCAATTTTTTCAGTGAATTCATTAAAGCTCTCATAGGCAAAGTCTTTGACGGTAGCTCCGTGATTTTGTTTGCGTAAAGTCACTCCTACGACCCAGTCAAACTGATAAGGGATTTCCATTTCATCTGTTAGACGATCCACCGTATAAAGAAGAAGTTCTTCTCCTAGTTCACGGCTGTCATCTGCAAGAGCATCTGAAAAGTCCCGCATTTTCTCTTCTAAGAGATAATCTTTAGGGATCAGAGAAATTTCAAAGAACTTGTTTTTCTGGAGCTTTTTCATCATTTGAGCAACCGTAATTTTATGTTTGCCCTTTTTCTCATCATCCGTAATGGTGATGGGAGTGTTTGGAATACGATAATAAGCAATGACTGTTTGATCTTTTTTGAGAGCAAGATTTTCATGTGTTTCCCTAATAGGATAGGTTAAAGTAATACTCATAGGTCCTCCTTTTCTATAGATTTGTTTTTTCAAAGACAATTTCTTCTACAGGCTCTATCCGATTTTCATGGTAGATAGCTTTTTTGTTTAGCTTAAAGTCCCAGAAGTAAATCAGATAATCTCCAATAAAGACGTGCATCTTTTTCCCATGAGGCTCATATTCGGTATAGAACTTGGCTAATTTATAAGGGAGATACCAATAGAGCAAGAGAGAAATTGAGTGAGTGATTTTTGCGAGTGACACAAAGATAAACCCTCCAAATAGTAACATGGCCACAAAGACGATAATAAAAACAATGAAAAAGGACAACTGCATTGGAGTCGCAAAGTACCATAGTCGAGTGCCCTTTTTTGTCTTAATTTCTTGAATCCAATAAGGAGCATTTAGCCCCTTACTGTAATCATAGAGTTTTTCTTCTTTCATGATTAAAGTCCTGTTTCAATTCCAAAGAGGCGTAGGAACCATCCAAAGGCTTTGAGAATATCCTGTCCTTTAGCTATGGAGACAATCACGGCATAAAAGCCAACGACCGAAAAGAGTTGGAGCCAGGAGCTGTTGCGCCAAGCCTTGATGGCTAAAAGGACCGCAATAGCTGTTAGAATCCAAATTCCATCTCCTTGAAGAAAACTTCGTAGGTTGTCTGTATTCATATAAATTCTCCTATTCTTGATTATTTGCGTAGTTTAAGGGGATTGTGTGCTCTAGTTTAGAGACATAGTAGGTTTTTTCTTTTTCGATAAGGGTAAAGGTAAAGTTTTCAGAGTGAGTAGTTCCTCCCACTTCAAAGGTTGCTTGAACATAGGCTGTTAGCCCCTTTTTATTCTTTTTGAGATAGGCGTAGTCGATACTTTTAAAGGTTGTATTTGCGACAACATCTATATCTTTTGAGATTAAGTTGAGATTATCTTGATTGGTGGTGTAGTTTGTGAAAAAGACATTCAGAAACTTATCTACTTTCTTGTGTACTGAATCAGAAAGACGATCTGTAGTGGTAAGAGTGAGTTTGTCTTCTTCCTTGAAGGATCCAGCTTGTGAGCTTTCTAGGGTAGTGAACCAAGGAAGGCCAGAGATATAGTAGCTGTTTCCTTTTTGAGCATAAGGGATATTGAAACCTGTCACAATTTCTGTTTCTTGTGTTTCCTTGTCATGGCGTATCCATTCCTTGTACTTGATCCGGTAAGTTGCCACATTGTTTTCTACAGTGACTAGTTGAGCAGATAGTAACTCACTAGGATTTCTGACTTGGCCTTGGGATTTTACATCCGGAACAAAGTTATAAAAGCTATTGAGGTAGTCAATCTGTACTTCTTGTTTTTCAACTTCTTGAGGGAGAGTGAAGTAGGCATAGACAAAATCATTGAGATAGTACTGGAGCTTATAGTCGTACTGTTTTTCTTCTACAGGTGCCTGAGCTTTTTTGGCATGGAGGACCTCCACATTCTTTTCTAGTTTAGAGACTTGATTCGAGAGAGTGATAGCACGAATAGCCCCCGTTAGACCAACAAAAAGGAGGAAAGAAATTCCTCCAATAACAGCCAGATTGATTGTTTTCTTGTTGGTGATTTTCAGTTTAGGTGGACCTCCTTTCTTTTCCATCTTTTTAAATTTTGAGAGGTATTCTCTCGCCTTTAGTAAATAGCGTTTGGCTTTATCCATAGTTCCTCCTTTTAGAGAGCAGCTAGTTCAATGAGCTTTGAGCCTTTTGCATAGAGACGTTTATTTGCTTTTTCGATCTCGCCATTAATGTAATAGTAGCCTCGTAGCTCAGTTTGAAGTTGTTCAATCAGGTCAGGCTTTAGATCCTTGGCTTCTTCTTTTTTAAGGAGACTATTTAATTCGCCAGCCTTGGTCCAAGCTTCTCTATGATCTTTCTTTTTAAGCAATTCTCCCAGTTCATTGGTGATTTGAGAGACTTTCTTTTCAAATGTTGTTTTAGTTGCCATTTCAATTTCCTTTCTAAATGTTTCTTGATTGCGTTTAATGGTTTGTTGGATAAAAGCGATGAGTGAGGGACGCATTCTTTTATTTAGACTAAGGATTTCCCCGTCTAGCGTAAAACAGGCATGTTCATAGTCATAAAAACCTTTCGCATCCGGTAACTTCTCGGTAGATCTTCCAGCACATTCATAGTAGAAATCCTTACCTTTTCGTAAGAGAATGTACATATGCCAGAATTCTTGTTCGGGCAAAAGGAAGAAGTCCGTCTGATAGATCTTCTTAAGCATCTTAAGAAGCCTCTAGGAGATCATCATAGCCCAGAGCTTGGTAGATAAAATCAGAATCAAACCAGAGCCAGTCATTAATCGTAGTTTCTGTAGGTATATCACCAGAGAAGATATCTTCACAGATGACGGTTAAAGTATCAACTCCACCACGTTCACGGACAGTGTTTAGAGTTTCTAATCCACCTGACCAGGCTTTAAAGTTTTCTAATGAATTAATTTCTACTTTGTATTCCATAGGTTGTTTTCCTTTCTAATGTTCATAGTGTTTACTAACTTTGAGGAGCTTTAACATAGCTTTTCCACGATCGGTAATCTCTCCGCTATTTTTAATCATCTTCATGTATTCTGTCTGTAGAATCTTATCTGCTTCAGAAACGAGGGCTAGGGAGTTTGCGACTTGGTAGGTTAGCCAGCGAATCGTTCGCTCAATGCTATAAGGTTGAGGGTTGGTTGAGAGTTTTAAGGGTTCGACTCCTCCAAAGAGTCGTTGCCATTTTTCATCGGGTTTGTAGGCTCCAAATTGACTGATTCCATCATAGACTTGGATCTCTTTATTTATGATGCCTCTAGCGATTTCGCCAAGATCGACACCAGAGATAAATTCTTCTACAACTCCTTGCGCCTTCTGGTCTGAAAAGCGGAGTTCGTAGCGATTCCAGATACCAAAAATCTCCAAGGATTCGTCCAAGGAGATATTTTCCATTCTAGCTATTTCATAGCGCTTTTCATAAAAGTTGAAGTAGAGCTGACTTTGACGACTTCCAAAGTAAATGGACAAGCCATGATTGGCTTCCATGTCTTCATTATCAGTGAAAGAGCCACCACCAGTAATATTCCACTTTTTAAGAGTATCAAGGACAATCTCTTTGGAATGGAGTTTCTTAATCAAATCTGGTATTAAAATTTGTTGGTCTTCATTCCCATAACCTTTATAGAGTTCATCAAGGGCAATATCAAGCCGTTTAACTCGTACATCCTGATAGGAGTAGAGGATATGTTGGAGAAAGACTTGCCAGGTGATTCCCTTGTGCTCTAGAATAACTTCCATCTCACGGCATCCTTGACCAGATAGTTGAAGGCAGGCTTGGTAGTCATTCGTAATCGCCTTATCGAAAAAATCAAAGATCCAGATATTTCCTCTTTGCCAGAGATGAGTATAGTTCATGAGACGTGTTTCTTGTTCGGTAAACTCACTCAAGGGGCAGTGAAGGAAGTTTTCGCTGAAAGCTTCTAAATCCTTTAATCTAGGAAAGGTCAGTCGTAGATAGTCGATTTGAGCCCGAAGACTGTTTTTATCGCAATCTTGGTAGTAACCGAGTCTTTCTTTTAATTCCCTGAATTTATCAATCGTCAGTCCCCTTTCTCCTGTTTCATAAGAGCGATAGGTTCTAGTCGGAAGATTCACAGCTTGTGCAAAATCTTTTTGACTGAGGCCTGTCTGTTTTCGAAATTTCTTGATATGAAAAGGACTAATTTTGTCCATTCATCGCAACACCTCCTTCTAACTAAGTGACACACTTTTTTGACGAAAGTGACACACTTTTTAAAATTCGAAAATCCAACTCCCACAAGGAATGAGGAGGGGTTGGTATGGCGTTTTTGCCAATTGTAACCCCCCTATTAGAGTCGGGGGTTACTTGTCATCATGAGCCAGGAACGGCGGGCTTCGGTCTTCGCCTGACCTGCGGTCAGGCTTGCCCTTGCCCTTGTCCTAGCCCATGATGACTGACAATCGCTTCAATAGCTTTTGGATAAGACTTTCGTCCATCTTCCTCAAATTGAGCGATTATTTCAAGAAGTAACTTTTCTTGGAAAGGTTCAATGAGAATAGCAGAGTCACTCCGTTCAAATGAGATTCCGTGCTCTTCCATATAAGGGATGATTTTTCGAAGAGTTTGCATCTTTAGATCGTGCTCATCCGCAAATTCTTTGAGCGTTCTCTTGTTTGGTTCGTTTTCTATAGCCTCCTCTTCCTCTATAGGATCAATTGTTTGAACCGGTGGCGTGTATTCCTCAAATACTGAAAATTCTTCACCTTCAAATTCCATAATGGGAATTTTAGCGTATTCATCATAGAAGGAAAAGCCCTGGTCAAGCGGAATATAAGGTGAATAAAACTCACCTGCTAGTTTCCCACTTGAAGCAATATAACCACGACCGACCACTTTCACTCCGTTAATCTCATCTAGCTTTTTAAACTCTTTGGTTTTATTGGCATCTCCAAACATCATGTCATATCCTGTTGATTCCAAATGACCGACGGAAAGACGCATCATAAAGTTGTCCCGAAGAGAAGTCTTGATATATTCCCCATCAGGCCGTTGCATGGCAAAGATTACATATACTCCCGCTTGACGGCCCTCTAGAACGATTTGAGTTAGGTATTCCATGAGCTCCGACTGTTGGCTATAGTCACGGTCAATTTTGGCCATTAGAGCAGCCCATTCATCTACTAGAAGAAATTTAGGTTTTAGATTGTAATGGGTGTAATAAGTACCTGGTCTATAGTCTGGAAAAGACGTTAAGACTTCATAGCGCTTTTTCATAAACTCGACATTTTCTCTAAAACAATTAATAATATCCTCTTTACTGGAATAGACTCGACCATGAAAGACAGGTAGCTTTTTCAAAGAGGCTAAATCAGAGTTTTTAGGATCACAAATATCGATATAGCCAACTTTTAATAAGGCATAGATAATGGACATGAGCGTAACGGTTTTTCCTCCGCCAGTTCCTCCACCAACTAGTAGGTGAGAGTCTTTGACATAATCCCAGTAGACATCTTTCATAAGACGGATCTTTGAGCCTTTTACTTCAACTTGATCAATTGAAATGCGACTCTCAATCCGATTGATGGCGATTTTGTATTTTACAAATCGTTTATCAAAACTCTTGTCACGAAAATCTCCGTTAAACATGACTTCAAGAGTAGAACCAAGATTTAAAAAGCGATCTTGAAATTTGTTTCCTTCTAAGATGAAACTAACTTGAAGCTCATAGCGACTTTGTTTGAGGTAGACTTTTGGAAGTGTAATCTTTTCAACTATGCCTTTCTCTCGTTTGACTTTCTTGACCAGATACAAGTTGTTTTCTAGTAAGAAACGGGAGAGGATACGAAGGCTATTGAGCTTTTGAAAGAAGAGAATCTTCTCATAACAGAGGTAATTGACCCCCAAAGAAAGAAGAGCCGACAGTAGAACTACAAATCCAATGAAATATCCTTGAGGTAAGGGCTGAACTTTCAATTCCTCTAGATGAAGGTAAGTATAATAACTAGTAGCTAACAAAAAAGGAAACCACCAGATAAACCATGTGATTCCCTTAATGTTTCGATGAAAGATTTGAACTCTTTTTCCTCGATAGGTAAAGAGTTTCATGAGTGATCACCTCCTAATTATTTTTCTTGTTTTCTGTTTGTTTTACTTCCTTAGTTTCCTTGACTGGAGTAGCTCCCCCTTTCTTTTTGATTTTTGAAGCAAAGAGTTTAAAGATATCCCGATTATTCACGTGAATATGGGCGACAACAATATCTTCTAATTCTACTTCTTCACGGTATTTAATGCCCAGGTCTTCAATTTCAGACTCTGACATGTCTGCGATAGTGAAAAAGAGGGTTTCGTGCTGGACAGAAGAATGAATCCCTACGACGATGCCACGGATCTCGCCTGTATTGACTTGGACAAATGATCCGTCAGGATTTCGTTGCGATTGATCTACTTCAAAGATGACTTCAGGCCCCTCAATCCCTCGGAAAGTCAATTTCCCAAGGATTGCCGGGACATCTAGTCCATCTGTAATGACACGATAGGTTTTGTCTGCAATTTGTAGTTTTTCTCCGTAGTTTAATCCAATTTTAGCCATGTGATTTTCTCCTTTTATTTCTTATTTTTTAAGTACCAATTTTTCCGCAAAGACATTGCGGTAAGGTGCAACATTCTTACCATTTAAAATAGTGTCTGAGAAAAAGATTGGGTTAACCGCTTCTACTAGAGCATCTTCTGGAAAGACTGTTGTAGAGGCTGGTGTGATGACATGAAAGGCTCCATGTTCTGCGCTGTTTAGAATGTGACGTTGGTATTTACCTTTTTTACCAAATACAGACTGAGGAGCTTTCCCCAATTTTTCATAATAAGCTTGACCAATAAATTCTGGTTTCATTTTTAATGTTTCTGGAATCATAGGATTCTCCTTTCAAATTTTGAGTAAAAGAAAAAGAGTCAAGCTAGTTGCTTTACTCTTGAGTAATAGTGATTAAAAATTTTACGTTTATACATGCGACTATAAAGATCAATATCCCCATAAGCAAATCCTGTTTCTTTTGCCTTAGAGACTAAATGATCGATATCTACTAGGGCTTGACTATATAGTTTAGCTAGTAGACTTTCTGAGCTATCAAACATCCCATAAGTAAAGAGATAATTTTCATAGAGTCGTTTACATTGTAGTGCGAAAAAAGTTTGTCATATCATTCTCCTTTATTGTAATAAGTAAAAAAAGCTACTAAGTGAAAAAAGGAAAGAACTTAGTAGCTTGAGAGTAGGTCTATCTTGTTAGATAGACAGCAGTAAAGAAAAGTTATTTGGTTGGAAAGATCCCTCTTCCCACGGTGGCAACGTTTAGCAAGGTGCTTTGCGTCAATTACCATCGCTTTCCCAGCCAATCTCTTTAGGTAGTCATGATCATACCCAAGGGATTCTCTTACGCCCTTTGACGAAGCCAGTTCACTTTACTATTCGGAAAAGTGTGAAAGTCCGAAATGCGTGGAAGCCCACAAATACTTGTTTTATATCTTCACTTCAACCATAAGATGGACTTGACTTTACCTATCAAATATATTACAATAAAGGTGCTAAGTTAATTGTGTAGTTTGATAGTCAGTCCTCTGGTTGTCAGACGCACTTTTTATTTAATTGTCAATGATCATAATGCCGATAGCTAGGTATTATTGTTTTTAAACCCGATATAACCATCAGCTATATTTATATTATATAACCAGTAGTTATATTTGTCAAGAGATTATTTTAAAAAGTTAAAAATATTTTTAGAGGTTAAAAATGGAATTTTCGGAACGCTTAAAAAAACTTAGGAAAGACGCGGGTCTGACTCAAGTTGATGTAGCAAATAAATTAGGAATTTCCCAACCAGCATATGCATCATGGGAACGTGGAGTAAAAAAACCAACACAAGATAATTTAGTTAAGATTGCTCAAGTTTTAAATGTTTCTGTTGACTATTTAGTTGGGAATTCGGAAGAAAAAACAGATGAGTTGGATAACATTGAGTTACTTTTCCGTATGAATTCAAAGGGTTTAACTGAGAAAGAAAAAGAAATCTTCAAAAAAGAACTGATTGAGTTTATGGAAAAGAGAAAAAAAGCATTTGAAAAAAACAAGTAAACTAAAAATTAGCCTTTTTTGTTTGATAACTTCATTGATTAAAAGGAGTGTTTTATAAATGGATGTAAAAAAAGAATTTTTGAAAATAATGTCTGAACAAAAAGAAATAGCCTTAGCGACATCTGTAAATAATATTCCAAATGTTAGAATAGTCAATTTTATTTTTGATTCAACCCATAATATACTCTACTTCTCGTCTTTCAAAGGTAATGATAAGATTAAGGAAATGGAATCAAACTCTCATATAGCATTTACTACAATTCCACACTCTGGGAATGAACATGTAAAAGCTAAGGGTTTAGTTCAAAAAAGTACCAAAACTATTTTTGAAGTGGCGGAACAATTTATTGCTAAAGTACCAGGTTACAAAAATACTATTGAATTTGCAGGGGAATCTTTAGTTTTATTTGAAATACGATTTGATACTGCGATCGTTACCAAAGATCTAGAAACAATACAAACTATAGAACTTTAAATTAAAGTTTCAAAAATGGAGATTAAAGTATGGAAAGTAGTTTTGAAATTGAAATACCAAAAATGGAGCATTTTGAAATTGATGTCAGAAAAAAGGAATTATACAACTACGATTTCCAATCATATTCATTAACTCCACTGCAAAAAGAAGCCTCTTTAGTAGTTGCTAATAAGATTAGAAATAATTTATTTACTCATATTCCTGAAGCTAAATTATTAAAAAACTTGTTGAAAAGAATGATAATGACAATGTAGAATACGTTGCAAAATTATCTGAAGTTGCAAAAGAAAAGTTAAAATCGGGAGAATGGAGTTATGGTATACGAAAAAAGACAGGCGAGACCTATGCAGTATTAAAAGATACCGAAACTGGAAAAATCAAAAGTAGTGTAACTCTAGAGAAAAGGGCTGTCAAAGATTTAGGGAATCTTCCTGAACTTTCCGCGATACAAGGGCAATTAGCATCTATCTCAGAACAAATTGAAAGCTTAAATGAACTAGTTATCCGGGTAGAACAAGGACAGTATAATGATAGATTTTCAGGATTTTTCAGTGCACGTCAACTAATTGTCGAAGCATTAGCAACCAGAAATGAGCAATTAAAAAAAGAATTACTACTGTCAGCAATTAAAGAAAATAATAATACTATTGCAAAACTAATGATGTCAATTTACACAGATAGTATAGACTTTACCAATCTTAAAACCAAACAAACAGATGCAAAAAGAATTAACATTCTGCTTCAACAATCAATTAGTTACCTATCATCTGCAATGCAGTTAAATGTTGTTGCTTATACGGTATTAGAGGAACATGAATCTGTTATAGCTGTGTTAAGCAATTACAAAGCTTTTACTGAGCAAACTTTACTTGAGCCTAAATATGATGGAAAAAGTTTAGCTTGGAAAATTGATAATTTTACAAAAGGAAATAGCAACACTTTTATAAATTTGACACAGAGTATTTCAGAAAATATCAATACATTGGTTAACCATTCAGAAACATTATTAGTAGAGGAAGATACGAATGAAAGAAGAGAAAGTTAAAACATGTAAATACTTTAGATGTAATAAAGAAGTATACTCTCCAAAAGCAAAATTCTGTGGAGAGCACGAAAGATTTTATAGAGAACACAGAAATAGAATTGGAGGTGCGTTGCTGACTTTTGGAGGTATCGCTCTTTCAGCTTTAGTAAAAAAACAAAAGAAATAATCAGACTATGTCTATATATTTAACGTAATATAAAAAAAGTGGACACTCATCCACTTTTTTTATATAATAAACTCAACCAAATTAGTTTAGTTTTGTAATTTATACTTAAAGGAGGTACCATTCTTTGGATGAATTGTATACAAGAATAAGTAAGTCTACAAAACATGTGTTATACCAGTACATGAAGGATAACGATATTTCATTACTAAATTATAATTTCAATTACTTCTTTCAATATTGTATTCAAAAATATCAAATTCAAGTAATTAGTCACCACTTCTCAAATCATAAGATTGAAGGATTAACTGTTATTGATGAATTAGGTATTAGTTTTTCTTATGAAAAGGATAATCCCATTGTGAAGCAAAATTTTACTCTGTGTCATGAGCTAGGACATTTTATCCTTGAGCATGAAGGTAATTATTTTGCGGAATCTATTGATAATCAAGAAAGCCTAATAGAACGAGAAGCAAATATCTTTTCTGCTGTAGTATTAATGCCTGACATTGTTTTGTTGTCAAAGATTTATTATAGTTGCGACACCTTTCAATATATTCAAAATGATCTTAACGTATCGAAACAAGCATTGTTTTTTCGCATTATGGATATTCTTAGAGAATTTTATCCTGGGAAAGAAAGTACCATTAAACAAGCTATTGAAGATTATATCGATGGACAAAATGCCACCCTTCTCCTTTTGTTTCATAGCATAAAAGAACATATTATAAAGGAGTTTAACAACTACCAGACTTCTATAATTAATAAGATAGAGCCAGCAGTGAGCAAAAGAGCCTTTGTTACTAGTCAAGAGTATCCTGAACTTCTGAATCAAGAAACTTGGAAAACAATAATGACTAGTTGTGACAATTTAAAAGTATGGCTCATTTATGATAGAGGAAAATCTATAGCTTATGTTTGGGATAAAAATAAGCTAACTGACAAAGAGGCAAAACAAAAAGCTGAATTGAAATTACTATTAATGTGAGAGAAACGATGTACCAACCAGAAAAACTAAAGGCTCGTAGAAAAGAGCTAAAAATGACTCAAAAAGATATTGCGGATCGATTAGATATTAGTTATCAAGCTTATTCCGCATGGGAACGTGGAATCAAAGTACCATCTAGAGAAAAAGTAAATCTTTTGGAGCAGATTCTAAATGTCCCAAAAGGTTATTTTACAGAAGTAGAAATCCTTCGACTATATAATACTTTATCAGACGAAGGTAAGAATAGTGCACTTAGTTATGTTAGAAGTCTAGTTCAAAAAGAACATTGTAAGAATGTTGTTTCGATATCAGAAAAACAATACGAATATCATGTTTACGAAAAAATGTCTGCTGGTATCGGTTCATCAGTTTATAACGATCAAAACTATGATACCGTCTATTTTAATGAAGAACTAACCCACGATTTCGCCTCATGGATTTCTGGTGACTCAATGGAGCCCAAATATCAAAATGGCTCTGTGGCTCTCATTCGTGAGACAGGATTTGATTATGATGGAGCAGTTTATGCCGTGGTCTGCAATAGCCAGACTTATATTAAACGAGTTTATCGAGAGGAGCATGGCTTAAGGCTGGTTTCTATCAATCCAAATTATAAAGATATTTTTCTTTCATATGATGAAGATCCAAGAATTGTGGGGATTATTGTAGGAAACTTTGTACCTTTAAAATATAACTAAAGGATTGTTCTGTTTGTTTGCTAGAGTTTAAATATAAAATTGCCTTGTGTCTACGTAATATTTTTATGTTATTGTAAGATGTAAAGTAAAAGATAGTTATTTTTCTTAAAAATATAAATTCACTTTATTAAGAAAGAGGTGTGTAATGTATAGTTATTTTGTTTCAGATTGTGATTATAATTTATTAAAACAAATAAATGAAATGGAATTTGAAAACTTTAAAAAGTATAAAAAAGATTTAGACAAATTTTCTAATCTCTTTGACTGTTATCAAAATTATAGTGAATCTGAAATTGTTGTTAAACAGTATATTGAAAATATTGACGAATATGGGACTCGAAATTTAAATAATGTATACCGCGCTTGTAAGTATATTTTTATGCAAAATATAATGTTTGGTAGAATTATGATTGATAATGCGAAATCATATTGTAATCAATTGGATCGTTTTGAACTAAAAAGAAGAATCTTAGAATTTGAGGAATCAGATGAGTTTAAAATGCTGAAATTGCTGAGAGATTTTGGACAGCATTTTTCACTACCATTCGATAATGTTAGGATTGAATATAATTCTTCAGATGAAAGAACAAGAAAAGTAGAACCATTAATTTCAGTTAATGAGTTGAAAAGAAATAAAAGTGGCAATAAGCAGAATAAAGTATTTCTTCAGAGTATTCAAGACAACGAAATTTCTATTATGAACTATTTGGAAAAATGGTCAATTAAACTTGATGAACTATATGTATTAATAAAACGAGATTTTTCTTCTTTTACTAGTAAAGATACGAGTCATTTCATCAAAAATAGTATTCTTTGTTTTATAGAAAATAGTAATGGTTATATCCCGGTTGGTTTATCAAAGATGAAAGTTTTAGCTCAAAACAGCGGACAATTTCAAACTATTGAATTTGTGCCTTTTGATGAAATAGCTTTATTCGAATTATTCAATTAATATTTTAAAAATTAACAAGAAAAAACATACCTAGATTATCGATAATTCTAGGTATGTTTTAGTATAAAGTTAATTTGCATTTATAGCTTCTCTAACTTTTAAAGCAACCGCTCTAGCTAGCAAAGGAGGAACAGCGTTCCCAACTTGAGTGAATTGAGGAGTTTCTTGAGATCGTTTATCGCCTCCTGTTGTCCTCTTACCTAAGAATTCAAAACTATCATCAGTTGTTTAGTTTTAAACAAGCATGTTATAATAAAGCTATGGCATATAGTACTGATTTTAAACAACGAGCATTAGATTACATCAAAGAGGGGCACAGCCATGTCGAGGCGGCCAAAGTTTTTGATGTCGGCGTTAGAACCCTCTTCACGTGGGAAAAGAAATTACGTGAACAAGGACACTTAGATCGGAAAAAGCGAGTCTTCAAAAAGCGGAAGATTCCCTTGGATGAATTGAAATCCTTTGTAGAGGCTCATCCAGACGCCTTCTTAAGGGAAATTGCGGCGCATTTTGATTGTGCAGACCCTTCGGTATGGGCAGCTTTAAAGCAGATTAAGGTTACTTTAAAAAAAGACGACTAGTTTTAAGGAACAAGATCCAGAGAAAGTCGCTGAATTTCTTGATATTTTGGATAGTCTAAAAGATCTACCAGTCGCATATATTGACGAAACGGGAATCGACCGCTACCTCTATCGTCCTTATGCACGGGCTCCTAGAGGGGAGAAAGTCTATGAAAAGATTAGCGGACGGCGTTTTGAGCGAACTTCAATTGTTGCAGGACAAGTAGACGGAGAGTTTATTACTCCTATGATTTACAAGGAAAGTATGACGAGTGACTTCTTTGTAGAGTGGTTCAAAACGCAACTCCTATCTGCTTTGAAGACACCTCATGTCATTGTCATGGACAATGCAAGTTTTCATCCCAAAAACATTTTGGATGAACTCTGTATCCAAAATAGACACTTTTTCTTACCTCTACCACCTTATTCACCAGATTTGAATCCTATTGAGCAAGCTTGGGCTATCTTGAAAAACAAAGTGACTGATTTATTAAGGGAAGTCCCAAATATTTTTGAATGTTTGAAACGCTTTTTTAAAATTAAATAACTATAATAACTGATGGTGTGGTTAATGTTGGTAAGAGAAACTTCTGAGATCAGGCTTCAAAAAAGTCGCTGGTCATCGTCTCTTCGTATGTCATTGGAGCGATTAACTCACCATTTGTTAGCCCTGCAACCAAAGAAATCCTCTGATATCTTCTTCCAGATACTTTACCTCTTATTAATTGACCTTTTAATGAGCGACCATATTCTCGATAAAAATAAGTATCGAATCCTGTTTCATCAATAAAAATAATATCAAAAAAAAAGTCAAATTATTTGATGTCCCAAAGTTGATGTGCTAGAATAAATTCAGAAAGCGAATAAATATAAAACACCTCATGCTACTATAATATGCTATTTTTAAAAGGCAAAAAGTCAACTTGTTTATTTCAGGCCTGTTAACAAGTTGATGTGAAGAATTCACTCTAGTTTTGAGGTTTAGTTATAAAATTGTGCACAATTGCTTTCCAAATTTTTATTATTTTAATTTTCAAGTTTAGAAATTAAAGAATTAAGAGGTTGAAATGAAGAAAAAATATACCTATTTGACAGCTTCTGTTTTAACAGCTGTAACAATGCTTCCAACTTTTGCACCAAGTGAAGCTCACGCTGCTTACAATTGGAATGGAAATAATAGTTACTATACAAGAACTAGCCACCGTTCAAGCAATCGTACTTCTAACCGTACTACTGCAAATCGTAGTCGCACATCAAACTATACTGTAAGAAGTTATGGCTACAACAGTTATTACCCAAGCTATAACTATGGATATGGTAGCTATTACCCAAGCTATAACTATGGATATGGTAGCTATTACCCAAGCTATAACTATGGATATGGTAGCTATTACCCAAGCTATAACTATGGATATGGTAGCTATTACCCAAGTTACAACTATGGTTACAATAATTGGAATAATTACTATGGCTATGACAACAGTAGCAACTACTATGGCTATAACTATTGGAATAATTACAATAACCTTGCTAGCGATGAAAACTATATTTATTGGAATGGCAATCACTACTACCGTATGAACGACGGTAGCTACCGTATTTATCGTGACGGTCAGTGGAAACCATTGACAAACAATAATAATAACAACTCATCTACTAACAACTTGGAAAACGATCCGCATTATCGTTACGAAAATGGTTACCATTACTATGTATTGGACAATGGTGATTACTACTATTACCAAAATGGTAAGTGGGTATTGGTGAAAGATTCTGCTGATACAACAACTCCAGAACAACCGGAAACACCGACAGAACCAAAACCAGAAACACCTGTTGAGCCGAAACCAGAACAACCAACAACTCCGGTTGAACCAGCACAACCAAGTCAACCTGAAGTTCCTGCTCCAACACCAGCAGAACCAGAGACTCCAACACCAGCTCCTAGTGATAAACCTGAAGAGCCAACAACACCAGCTGAGCCGAAACCAGAACAACCAACAACTCCAAGTGTTGATCTACCAGCAAACCCACCAATTAATGGGGCTGAAGGTGAATTTGATCCATTCAAGCCATCAACAGAAACGCCAGCTGAGCCAAAACCAGAAACGCCAGCAACTCCAGCTATCCCAACAACACCAGGTTTGGTAACGACTGATGAACCAAGTGAAAACCAAATCCCTGATTATGTTGAAAAACCGGCTGAAGGATTGGAACACTTGGCTTGGGCTCCAAATGGACAAACTCCAAAATTGGTTTACCCACCAGGAAAACCAGGTGATGCAGTCCTCAAGAATGATAAAAACTACTACACCGATGGTAGCGCACATTACTACTATGTATCCTCTAACTCAGAGCGTACAGGTTACTCAGCATACTGGAAGTGGCTTGGTGGAAAATGGAAATTGCAAGGTATGACAGATCCAAACGATCCAGGTGTTGATCCAAAACTTCACGAAAACACTGCTGATGATGAGTACATGTACAGTGATAAAAACTCAAGCGTGAAACTTTACTCAACTAACTTAGTAACTACTGCTAAAGCAGGTCAAGCATTGCCATTTAAGAATGTTGAAGAGTTCAAAAACTATGTCATCGAAAAAATGAATCCTAAGTTCCTTGACAACTCTGGTTGGGATGCTAAAGTTGAGTGGGAAATCGAAGATCCAGAAATCTTTGAGAAGACTAAAGAAAACCCATACGCTAAGGACTATGTCTTGATTGCAAATCTTAAAAGTGGTGTTGAAGACAAGAAATACAGTGATGTAGAATTTGGTTATGTTAAGTTTGTTTACCGTGTTGAAGCGACAAACGATACAAACTATGACTATGTTTCAAAAGCGAAAGAAGCTTTCGCTAAAATCAATGAAGAGCGTAAAGCTCAAGGTTTGAAAGAGTTGACTTGGTCAGAAGACATTTATCAAAATCAAGCACTTCCAAAAGTAAATGAAATCTCACGTCAATACGATAGCTCAGGCTTTGTTGGACGTCGTGATGAAGATGCATCAGTCGTCGTTAAGAAATGGGCTAACAGCGGTCTGAGAGAATTGCTTCTTGATCCTAACGTAACTGAAGGTGCAGTAGCGACAGTTGTAGACGGAAATGGTGTATACTACTGGGTATACAGTTACAAATAATTCGATACCCCAATTGTCAAGTCAAGTGCAATAAAGCTGTTCCTCTGATGTAAGTGAGTATCTTTCAAGAGTCTGAGACAAAAAGTATCTCAGCCACAAAAATAGGCTCTTTTCTACCATTTGTCAAGTATATCAAGGGCTTTAAGTAAAAGAAGAGATAAGATAGTAGCTATTCTGAGTTTACTGTCTTATTTTTACCACTTATTGATCCATAAAAAGGCATGCTAAAAAAACACCTCGTCTGGTATTTTTTGAAACAAGGTGTTACAATAATACGGCATATACAGCCTTATCGATTTTGGGTCAAAGAGTAATCGTAAAGTTTGTTATGCGTAATGAGGTAATACATTGTTCGAATGAGACGATGTATAGAGGCAATCGTATGTGGCTTAGTTGAAGCTGTTGTCGATTGTCTTTTTCGTTTCTCATAAAAGTTAGCGATATGGCAGGGATTGGTATGACTAGCTGAAGCGATGTTATGAATGCACTTGAACAAGATTTTTCTGGCATAGGGATTACCTCGTTTAGTGATGTGTTCCTTGGCAAGAAAGTTCCCAGATTCATAGTGTCTCAGGTCAATGCCAATAAAAGCGTTGATTTGATTGGTAGACTGAAAGCGACGAATATCTCCCAACTCGCCAATGATAGATGTCGCTGTGGTTTCTGCGATGCCAGGAATTGATCGTAAGATGTCATACTCTGGTAAAGGCTGAGCTAGAGCTACCATGTCGTCTAAGACAACCTGTCTGTGCTCAGAAAGACGAAGCAATTCTTGAGCATAGTAACGAACCTCTTCAAGCATTGGAGAGGTTTTCTTGACCGCACAAAAAGATTGTTTAGCGAGTTTTATAAGTTTATCAGTCAGGTAAGCAATACGCTTTTCAGAGATGCGTTTGGAGGTAGATTGACGGATAATCTCACACAAGTTACTTTGAGATAGGCTTAATACAAACTCTTTGCACGGAAAAGCCATCACTAAGTTCCAATATTGCTCTCCAGTAGGTGTGGATAATAGATTTTCCAATTCAGGAAAGGTGACTTGTAAGACCTTGTGTAGACGGTTTTTAGCTCTAACAATGTCTTCTGTAAGATTTTGATAGAAACGGCTTAAATCACGCAGGTGTTGATAAACTTCTTCCTGCGCATAAGTTGGTTTACGATTGTGTACAAGCTGAGATTTAGCCAACTTTTCAGCGTCAATTTTATCTGTTTTACGAACCCGCAGACTGTCCAATTGTTTCTTAGCTTCCAGTGGATTTAGCCGTGTGTAAGCATAACCATATTCCTCAAGAAAGGCTTGAAGACGTCGAGAATAGACACCAGTAGCTTCAAATATAATCTCAGGATTATGAACAGTTTTCAAGTCATTCAAAAGACGATTGAAGCCAATGGCGTCATTGAGCATAGTGTATCCATGAATCTTCTCACCGTTGACTAAAATTGCCACCTCAGAACTTGCCTTACTCACATCAATCCCAAATACTGTACGCATGATATTACCTCTTTTGTCTTGAATAATTCCGTGTTTTAGTGATTTTATTTTCAATACGTGACGTCTAGCGTCCCACATACTTTGATCAAATTCCACCTAAAACAGGTGTCTTGCCAGTTTGTCAAGCGACGTCTAGCGCCAAAGAGCCCTACGACTTTACAAGACACCTCTACTTTAACATAAAGAAAAAGTAGTGAGTACTCTCTCCCGTCGGAGATTTCTTCACTACTAATCTTAGTATGTTTCTTTTATCAGCTATAGCTGATAAATCATTTTGAGAAATGTTCGTAAAATCCATTTGTTTCGGTAGTCCATTTCGTCTTAATAAGCCATTAGAATGTTCATTGAGACCTCGTTGCCCAGGACATCCTGGATCCGCAAAGAAAATATCAATGTCATGTGCATTCGAAATAGATTTCCAATTAGAAAATTATTTCCCACAATCAAAAGTTATCGACTTAAAGAGATGACTGGGAACTTGAGACAACCATTGATTGATGGAGGCCTCAATATCACTTGCTTTCCGTCCATTGGTTTTCAGTGTGATGATGGCTTTTGAGAGGCGTTCTACTAAAGTAATAACCGCGCTTTTGTGTTTCTCACCAACAATGGTATCTCCTTCTAGGTGTCCGAACTCTGTATGAAAATCAGGATAGATATCAGCTCTTTCGCGTAAATCTCTGCGAAACGCTTGTTTTCCTCGTTTTTCGCTATGACCATTTGGTTTTCTTTTGCCTTTCCAAGGGAGATCCTCTTTCTTTAAAATACCACGGTCTGCTAGTCGATAGAGAGTTCTCATAGAACAAGAAATCCTATCTGGATAAGTTCCTTTAATGACATCAAGGCTCCAATTTTGTTCTAAATGAGTTTGGATAAAATCTTTTTCTGATTGCGTAAGACTTGTTTTATTCCTGCCACAACGTTTCTTATTGACTTTATAACGGTTATAATAATCATATGCAGAGTGCCCCTCTTTCAGATAGTTGATGACATTGTAGATTGTCTGTTTTGATCTGCCAAGTGAAGTCACAATATCTGAAATTTTTGTGTTTTCTTGATAGTAAGCCTCTATCATTACAAGCTCGTTTGTGGTAAGATGAGTATAGGTCATTTATGTTAGTTCCTTTCAGACAAATGTGGTGTTTATCTGAGCCTAACATAGATGGCTTTTTCTGTCTAGCTTAATTTTACAAATTGGGAATTAAATAACTATATTTGTACCAAATTTGTACCAAATTGAATTTCATTTTATTTTTATATGTAGTTTCATTTAGTTAATTTTCCTTTAAATCCGTTATATTATTGTAGGGTTCTGTTTATTAAAAGAATTTAAATGCTTGCAATCGGCATAGAAAAAATCTGCTTTGGAGGAGCGAGACGATGAATAATGGTGATCACATATTCGTTCGGTCTCGCTCCTTCTTTTGACCGCATAGGCGCCATTTTTGACCACTTAGTCAAAAGTCCTTGTCTCCGTAGGAGCTCTCTGCTATCATAGAATTATCAAAGGAAGAAACACTTCCGAATATTGAAAACGAGGTATATGATGATGAAAAAATTACTTGGACTTGGATTGATTCTTGCTGCTCTTGCAGTTGTGGTAATGGGAATGGTTGGCTTTCCAAAGATCGATGTGAATATCTGGCCTTTGTTCCCTGTTCTCTTATTTGCTTTCTTTACACTTGAAAATCTCTTGAAAAAAGATTACAAGGCAAGTGTTATCTGCGCCTTGATCGCATTTATGATCGCAAATGCGATTTACGATGTCCTGCCGGTTTCAAATGGTCTGGTCATCACAGCAGGTGTGCTCGCTTGCCTGGGTCTTAGTTTTCTTTTACCGGACAAGGAAAGCAATAAATAAAGAAAGGAGGCTGGGATAAAAGTCCTAGCCTCTCAATTGTCTTTGGATTGTAGAGCAAGACGCAGTGGTTGAGTGGGCTCTACTACGCTGATTTCATCAGCTTTTACAGCCCTACTCAACTGTGCGGAGGTGGGACGACGAAATCGAATTCTAACGAATTACCGATTCCTGTCCCGCTCTCTTTTTTACTTCTCAAATACGACCTCTTGATGGGGAAAATGTGCCACTTACTGAAAAGCCCTTGTTTTGTTTTCAACAGCTGTTATAATGGTACTATCAAAACGTTGGGAAAGGAGTTTTATGAAAGTTAGAATCGAATTGGATCCATCAATGGATGAGCCTGAGATCTTGATTCGAGCTCCGCGCTTGACCCCGGAGTTGACCCAGCTGCAAGAGAGAATCTTAGAACAAAAGGTTGCTCCTTTAGCCTTCTACAAGGATCGAAGTGAGTATTTTCTAGATGTGGCATCGATCCTCTTTTTTGAGACGGACGGGGAGAAGATTTTTGGGCACACCAAGGACGAGGCCTATGAGGTCAAGCAGAAGCTCTATGAGTTGGAGGAGTTGCTTCCCATCGCCTTTTGTCGGATATCCAAATCCACCATTGTCAACGCCAAGCAGATCTACTCTCTGGAAAAGTCTTTTTCAGGAACCAGCACGGTCAATTTCTATCAGACCCATAAGCAGGTTCACGTATCCAGACGCTACTATCAACTCTTAAAAGAACGACTAAATGAAATGAGGTAATATCATGAGAAAAAAATTAATCGGAGTATTCTTAATCCTTTTAGCAGCCTTAATCCTTTTACAGGGCTATTTTGTAAAATGGGACATCAGCATCTGGACCTTAGCTTGGGTTACCTTGCTTGCCGTCCTGTCCCTCTCTAGTTTCTTAAAACGCCATTTTGGTTGGGGCTTCATCTATGGACTTTTAGCCCTCTTTTGTCTCAATGGGCAATACCATTTCCTCCCAATTTCAAATTCAGTTGTCATCCTTTCCTCAATTCTCGCTGTGATTGGGCTCAACATTTTGTTTAAACCCTCTAAGAAAACAAAAGCCCGCCTAGCTTCCTATTCTGCTGGGTCCATGAGTAAGTCGGATGGCAATGACATTGATGTCACTTTTTCAACAGTGACAAAATATCTCAATGACCAACACTTTACCCGCGGAAGTGCAGATGTGAGTATGGGCGAAGCATCGGTGTATTTTGACAATTGCCGCATCGAGGGTCCATCTGCTCAGTTTGTTGTCGATGTTTCCCTTGGAAGTTTGAGTCTCTATGTACCAAGTGATTGGCGTGTCCATGTAAATGTGGATAATTCCCTCTCAGCGATCCAACATCAGGAAAATCCAAGTGCTCTGACAAGCAAGGATTTCTACATTACGGGCGATGTTTCCTTAGGAAATCTGGAAATTATCTATGTCGGAGCGAATTCGTTTTCTTAAGTCGGAAATGAAAAACTTTGGCCAAAAGCTTGCCAAGAGAGATTTTTTTTGGTAATATAGTACGGTATGTGGTGCTAGCACATCCGTTATATTAGATCTAATAGGAGGAAACACAGAAATGGCTAAAGTATGTTATTTCACAGGTCGTAAGACTGTATCAGGTAACAACCGTTCACACGCTATGAACCAAACAAAACGTGCCGTAAAACCAAACCTTCAAAAAGTAACTGTCCTTATCGATGGTAAACCTAAAAAAGTTTGGGCTTCAGCTCGTGCATTGAAATCTGGTAAAGTAGAACGCGTTTAATAAAGAATATAGAACCTCATAGAGGTTCTTTTCTTTTTCTCTAGAGACAGCTGTCACAGCGGGAGAAGAATAGTCCCTACCCTTTTACAGCTGATCTCTTTTATGGTAAAATAGAATATAAAATACTTTTGAGGTAGAAATTATGACAGTAAAAATCAATACAAAGGACGGTCAAATTGAATTGACTGATGAGGTTATCGCAACTGTTGTAGGCGGTGCCGCTACTGAGATCTTCGGTGTGGTTGGAATGGCCAGCAAAAATGCGATCAAAGATAATTTCCAAGCCCTCCTAGGGAAAGAAAACTTCTCTAAAGGTGTTGTTGTCAAAACAACGGAAGCAGGAACTATCGCAGTTGATGTTTACACTGTTTTGAGCTATGGAACAAAGATTAGCGAAGTCTCAAAAAATATTCAAGAACGTGTGAAATTTAGTTTGGAAAATCAACTTGGAATCACTACGGATACTGTGAATGTCTATATTCAAAATATCAAGATTGTGGGAGAATAATCGTGGCTAATATTACTACAAGTTTATTTCAAGAAATGGTTCAAGCGGGGGCTACGCGCTTAAATAAACAAGCGGAATATGTAAACTCTTTGAACGTCTTTCCTGTACCAGACGGAGACACAGGAACCAATATGGGAATGACCATCGAAAATGGGGCCAAAGAAGTATCTGACCGTTCTGCATCAACTGTTGGAGAAGCAGCAGGGATCTTTGCTAAAGGTCTCTTGATGGGTGCGCGTGGGAACTCAGGAGTTATCACTTCTCAATTGTTCCGCGGTTTTTCTCAAAGTGTTAAAGACAAAGAAGAATTGGATGGAGCAGCGCTTGCAGCAGCCTTCCAATCTGGGGTAGAAGTTGCTTATAAAGCCGTTATGAAGCCGGTTGAAGGAACCATTTTGACTGTTTCTCGTGGGGCAGCCATCGGGGCTAAGAAAAAAGCAGAATCTACTAATGATGCAGTAGAAGTCATGCGTGCCGCTCTTGAAGGAGCAAAAACTGCTCTTGCGAAGACACCAGATATGTTGCCAGTCTTGAAAGAAGTTGGCGTGGTAGACTCTGGTGGTCAAGGGTTGGTCTTCATCTATGAAGGATTCTTGTCAGCCTTGACAGGTGAATTCATAGCTTCTGAAGAGTTCCAAGCAACACCTGCAACCATGTCAGAAATGATCAATGCAGAACACCACAAGTCAGTCGCTGGCCATGTCGCAACTGAAGACATCAAGTTTGGTTACTGTACAGAAATCATGGTCGCTTTGAAACAAGGTCCAACCTATGTCAAAGACTTCGATTACGATGAATTCCGTAACTATTTGAACAACCTTGGGGATTCCCTATTGGTGGTGAATGACGATGAGATTGTCAAAGTTCACGTCCATACAGAAGATCCAGGTCTTGTCATGCAAGAAGGTCTTAAGTACGGAAGCTTGGTCAAGGTCAAAGTCGACAACATGCGCAACCAACACGAAGCGCAAGTTGAAAAAGAAGAGCGTCAAGCCAAACCAGTTGAAGAAAAAGAATATGCCATCATCGCAGTAGTTGCTGGTGATGGATTGGCTGATATCTTTAAAGCGCAAGGGGTTGATTACATCATCTCTGGTGGTCAAACCATGAACCCATCGACAGAAGACTTTGTCAAAGCAGTTGAAGAGTTGAATGCGCGCAACATCATTATCTTGCCAAACAACAAAAATATCTTGATGGCCGCTCAATCTGCAGCAGAAGTGATTGAGCAACCTGCAGCAGTTGTTGAGACCAAGACCATCCCTCAAGGATTGACTAGTCTTCTTGCCTTTGATGAAAGCAAATCAATCGAAGAAAACTACGAACGCATGAGCGCTTCATTGGGCGATGTTGTGTCTGGTAGTGTGACAACAGCGGTTCGCGATACCACTATTGATGGGCTTGAAATCCATGAAAATGATAATCTTGGAATGGTCGATGGTAAAATCGTTGTTTCAAACCCAGATATGATGGAAACCTTGGAAGAAACATTCGCTCATATGTTGGATGAAGACAGTGAAATTGTGACCATCTATGTCGGTGAAGACGGAAGTGAGGAGTTGGCAAATGAATTGGCCCAAGCCCTTGCTGAGAAGTATGAAGATGTAGAAGTGGAAATCCACCAAGGTGGCCAACCAGTCTACCCATACTTGTTTAGTGTAGAATAATTGAACAGAAGGTTCCTTTCGGAACCTTTTTTTTGTATATAGAAAAACGAGGAGATTCCTTATGAAATCGGCGTGATTTGGAGGATTTTAGACGGAAGTGAACCCTCCACTGAGGCTTTATTCGTGAGAAAAAGGGGTTTCTGCAAAAAGTCTCATATTCATCAGATTTTTATTCAAATTGAAGAGCTTGAAAAGAGGGGGAAATGGTTTGAGCAGTGGAGTTTTTAGACAAGAAAGATGCGATATGTTATACTGGTATCAGTATGTGAAAGGAGAGTTATAAAAATGAAGAAATTTTTTGTAACCCTTGGGCTAGCCATTTTGGTATTGACTGGTTGTTCGCAATCCCAAACGAAGAAAACTACAACCGCTAGCTCATCTAGCAGTTCCACTGTTAAAAAAGAAGTAAAAAATGAAGAAAAAACCACAACCTTAGTTGGAGATATCAATGGAACAAAACACCGGGATATCATCAAGTCTAAGGGAGATAAGGTTGAAAACCTTCGTATCGAAGTGACAGCTGATCTGCCCCAACAACTTGGAACTATCGCAGCAGAGAAGTCACCTGAAGAGCTCACAGCAGCCATTCAAGCTTTGCTGGAGCAAAATGAAGACTATAAGAAACTAAAAACCGTTCCCGGTTTTAGTTTGGAATACACAGTCACACCAGAAAAGAAATTGCTCTCAACCAGTGTGATTGACCTCAACCAAATTGATGCCAAGTCTCTAGAAGAAATTTCTTACTTCAAAGATGCTGGTCTCAATGATTTGAAAAACATGAAGGCGGATGCCTTGGTGAAGGCCTTGAAATTGCATGGCATGAAAGAAGAAGGCCAGTAAGAAGAATAGAAAAAGTCGAGTGGAGTCACTTGGCTTTTTTTAGTGACTTTTGTCATGTGAGCCAGTGACAAAATCATCTAGTTGCCTCTTCTTCCTTTTCATATAATAAAGTCAGAAAGTAAGAGGTAAGGAAAAATGAAACAATGGTTCTATAAAGTGTTTACGTTAACAGTGGTGGGGATGGTCGTCTATTTGATCTTTTCAAAGGATGATAGTCTCTATTACCATTTTCCTTGGGAATTATTTGCTGGGATTGGCATCATGAGCTGGGCGGTTCAAGAAGGATTGAAAATGATCAAGGCTGTTAAAAAGGAGATGGAGCAATGAAAAAGAAACTTGAAATTGGATTGGTAGCTGTTTTGTGTTTGCTCCTTTGGGCAACTGAGATGATGACGGGCTGGTTTTCTGCCCATTTTCCTAGCTGGTTTTTCCAAACGGTTTGGGGAGTGACCTTGGTCGTCTATGTCATCATTCCAGCTGGCCAGATTTGGTTGAAAGGAGAGTCTCATGAGTGTCATTAGAGTTGAGAACTTGAAAAAAAGTATCAAAGGAAAGGTGATCCTAGAAGATCTTTCTTTCACAGTGGAACGAGGGGATTGTCTGGCCTTGATCGGGCCAAACGGAGCTGGGAAAACAACCTTGATGAACTGTCTTCTGGGAGATATGAAGGCGACTTCTGGGATCATTGAAGTAGAGGGGAAGGCTCCTGGTCATCCTCGATTAAAGGCTAGTGTCTCTTACCTCCCTCAAGAGAATGCCATCGTTCAAAAGTTAACCGTGCAGGAACTGATCAACTTCTTTCGCTCTATTTATCCCAACCCCTTAACAGGGGAAGAAATTGATGATCTATTGCGTTTTACTCCAGAACAAAAGAAGCAATTAGCCAGTAAGCTGTCTGGTGGGCAAAAGCGTCTCTTATCCTTTGTGTTGACCTTGATTGGTTGTCCGAGTCTTTTGTTTTTGGACGAGCCAACTGCTGGAATGGATACGTCTACTCGCCAACGCTTTTGGGAGATCGTCGGGCATTTAAAGGATCAAGGCGTGACCATTGTCTATTCTTCCCATTACATCGAGGAAGTAGAACATACAGCTGATCGGATCCTGGTCTTGCATCAGGGCCATTTGCTTCGGGATACGACACCTCTCGCTATGAGAAGCGAAGAGGTAGAAAAACATTTCACCCTACCTCTACGCTACCAAGCTCTAGTGGCAGAGATGGAAGGTATTGGTGAAGTGGTCATTAAACCCGATGCCCTTCAGGTTGTGACACGGGATGCCAATCGTTTGTGGACTCGATTACAAGAAGAAGGATGTTCGATCCAAGAAATCGAAGTAAGCAATCGAAGTTTATTGGATTCTATTTTTGAAAATACAAAGGAAGTAGGTAGAGAAGATGAAACGCATGAAAGCTCTCGGCGTGGTTGAGTGGCATTTGACTAGACGCCAAGCCATTTATTACTTGTTATCAATTGGGATGCCCACGGCCTTTTATCTCTTCTTTTCAGGGATGTACCAGGACACGCCAGGGGCCCCCGCTCACTTTATGAGGGATTATCTTTTGTCCATGACGGCTTTTTCCATGATGTCTACGGCTATCTTTTCTTTTCCAACAGTTCTTGAAACCGATCGACTCAATAATTGGCAAAAAGTTTTGCGCCATACCCCCGTATCTATGGTAGAATATTATCTAATAAAGGTTGTGGGTCTCTTTGTCGATTTTCTCCTATCGATTGTAGTTGTCTTTACCGTGGGCCATGTGGTGCGGCATGTGAATATGTCCCTACAGGATTGGGTCTTAGCAGCCTTTATTCTCATCCTAGGAAGTCTAGCTTTTGTGGCTCTCGGTCTGGTTTTGACCCTGCTTCCTTCCAGTCAATTGATGTCTGTTGTGGGCAATCTCCTTTACATGGGGCTCGCTGTCATGGGTGGTCTTTGGATGCCCATTAGCCTCTTTCCAGAATGGATGCAAGCCATCGGCAAATGCTTGCCAACCTATCAATTGATGGAACTGATCAAGATCTTTTTAAACAAGGGGCAGGTCAATGTCTTTGCGAGTGTCTATTTAACCTTGTTTACCCTGGTCTTGTTTACCCTTGTCATTGTTTATCGTCGTCATTCTGAGGTTCGTTCATGATTGAAAAACTCAAGCGTATCCATTATATGTTTTACGCTAGCCTAGTCTTTATGGGCTTTCCCTTTATCTCTATTTTATTAGGGGAGGTCCCCTACTGGCACTTCTTTTTAGCCCTCTTGTTTATTGCTTCCTATCTAGGAGTCTTGATTACTGAAAACAAAAAGCTGACCTGGATTTGTTGGCTATACCTCCTAGCCTATGTAGCAGGAAATACTCTTTTTATTAACGCCAACTATTTTTGGTTTTATTTCTTCATCAGCAACCTATTGGTCTATCACTTTGAGATTCGCAATTTTCGCTCTCCCTATCTTTGGACAGTTTTTCTATCGCAATTCCTGCTTTTTGGGGCCATCTTTTTCAAACAGAGTGCGATGGAGTATGAATGGGTATTTTTAATCATTATTTTCTTTTTTACCCATGCCATGACCTACGGCATGATTCGGATTCGGATGGTGGAAGAGTTGAAAGCTGACCATGCCAAGCAAAATGCCCAGATCAATCTCTTGTTGGCAGAAAACGAGCGCCATCGGATTGGCCGCGATCTGCATGACAGTCTAGGACACACCTTTGCCATGCTCAGTGTCAAGGCGGACCTAGCTGATCAATTCTTAGCATTGGGTCAGGTTGAGAAGGCGCAGGAGCAGGTGCAAGAGATTCAAACCATCAGTCAAGAGTCCATGCACCAAGTCCGAGAGATTGTCGAGAACTTGAAGCAGCGAACCCTTGCAAGAGAGCTAGAGACCGTCAAGCAGATGCTGGAAGTGGCGCTAGTAAAAGTGGAGATTCAAAATGAGCTTGATACAGCCAGCATCTCGCCGATCCTAGAGTCTACTCTGGCCATGGTGTCTCTGGAATTAGCCACTAATATGATCAAACATGCCAAAGCGACGCAGGCCTTTCTCTCTTATTGCTCCACCGAGATAGGTGTAGAAATGATCGCAGAAGATGATGGGATCGGCTTTGCCAAAGTTTCCGATAAGGATCTGCACTCGATCCGCGAACGGATTGCCTTGTTGGGAGGGGAGCTGGAGATCAGTCATCAATACAAGCCGACCCGCATAGAAATACGGATCCCCTATCAAGAAAGGAAATAAGATGCGCTTATTAGTTGCTGAAGACCAAAGTATGTTGCGCGATGCCCTCTGTCAGCTCTTGCTCCTACAAGAGGATGTGGAAGATGTCTTGCAGGCTGGCGATGGGCAAGAGGCCATTCGTTTACTCGAAACACATCCAGTCGATATTGCGATTTTAGATATCGAAATGCCCATCAAAACTGGGTTAGAAGTGTTGGAATGGGCTAAAAGTCAACAACCCCAGCTCAAGGTCGTCATCGTTACCACCTTTAAGCGACCGGGCTATTTTGAGCGGGCCCTCAAGGCTGGAGTTGATGCCTATGTCTTAAAAGAACGTCGCATTACGGATTTGATGGCCACTCTGCATACCGTTTTAGCAGGGCAAAAAGAATATTCGCCTGAATTAATGGAAGGGATTTTGACCCATCCCAATCCTCTGAGTCCTCAAGAAAAGGCAGTTTTAAAAGAAGTCGCAAAAGGGGCCTCTAACCAAGAAATTGCTGATCGTTTATTCCTCTCAAACGGGACCATCCGCAATTATATGTCAGCCATTCTGACCAAGTTGGATGCGGAAAACCGGACCGAGGCGGCAAAAATTGCCCAAGAAAAGGGTTGGTTATAAGGAAAAAAAGTTTCTAGGATTTCCTAGAGACTTTTTTCTGATAGACCTAGCATTTTTAGAAAAACTCTCATTCTTCGGATTTGGATAGAAAATTCAGAAAATTTACTATTTTTCCTTGAAATATTTTCTAAAAATGGTATGATAGTAGCATGCTAATTTGATATACAAAGTACTGGAAAGGAGAGACATGGAGAAAATTACCTTAGAAACTGCAAAAACCGGTTCAGAGCTCGTTCTTGAAACCCTGCGTGATTTGGGCATTGACACGATTTTTGGTTATCCTGGTGGAGCGGTTTTGCCTTTATACGATGCCATCTATAGCTTTGAGGGTATCCAGCATATCTTGGGTCGTCATGAACAAGGATGCTTGCATGAGGCTGAAGGCTACGCCAAATCAACTGGAAAGCTGGGTGTCGCAGTCGTCACTAGTGGACCGGGGGCGACCAATGCCATTACAGGGATTGCAGATGCCATGAGCGATAGCGTTCCCTTATTAGTCTTCACTGGTCAAGTCAATCGTGCTGGGATCGGGAAAGACGCCTTTCAAGAAGCGGATATCGTGGGAATTACCATGCCCATCACCAAGTACAACTATCAAGTACGTGAGACGGCAGATATTCCACGAATTATCACAGAAGCTGTCCATATTGCGACGACCGGCCGTCCTGGCCCTGTGGTAATTGACCTTCCAAAGGATGTGTCTGCTTTAGAGACAGATTTTATCTATGAACCAAGTGTGAAGCTTCCGAGCTACCAGCCTACCATTGAACCCAATGAATTGCAGATCAAAAAGATTTTGAAGCAATTGAGTAAGGCTAAAAAACCAGTTCTTCTTGCTGGTGGTGGAGTGAGTTACGCTGGAGCTGCAAAAGAGTTGATTGCTCTAGCAGAGCGCTATCAGATTCCAGTAGTGACTAGTCTTTTAGGTCAAGGAACGATTGCGACCAGTCATCCTCTTTTCCTAGGGATGGGAGGAATGCACGGATCCTTCGCGGCCAATATCGCTATGACAGAGACGGATTTCATGATCAGTGTTGGTTGTCGATTTGACGACCGTTTGACAGGGAATCCAAAGACTTTCGCTAAAAATGCTAAGGTTGCCCATATCGACATTGATCCTGCAGAGATTGGTAAGATCATTGCTGTCGACATTCCTGTGGTTGGCGATGCAAAGAAAGCCTTGCAGCAGTTGCTAGCAGAGCCGACGGTTCATAACAACACAGAAAAATGGATCGAAAAGGTGACCCAAGATAAGAACCGAGTTCGTTCATACGACAAGAAAGAACGGGTTGTGCAGCCACAAGCTGTGATTGAACGCATCGGAGAGTTGACCAAGGGGGACGCTATTGTCGTCACAGACGTTGGACAACACCAAATGTGGGCAGCTCAATACTATCCTTACCAAAATGAGCGCCAATTGGTAACATCTGGTGGTCTAGGAACGATGGGATTCGGTGTTCCTGCAGCTATCGGAGCGAAAATTGCCAATCCAGATAAAGAAGTTGTTCTCTTTGTCGGAGATGGTGGTTTCCAAATGACCAACCAAGAATTGGCGATCTTAAATATTTATAAGGTTCCGATCAAGGTCGTTATGCTCAACAACCACTCGCTTGGGATGGTCCGTCAATGGCAAGAAGCCTTCTATGATGGTCGAACGTCAGAGTCAGTCTTTGATAGCCTTCCGGATTTCCAATTGATGGCGCAAGCCTACGGGATCAAGAATTATAAATTTGATAATCCTGAAACCCTAGAGAAGGATTTGGAAGTCATCACAGAAGATGTACCAATGTTCATCGAAGTAGACATTTCTCGGAAAGAGCATGTGTTGCCGATGGTACCAGCTGGTAAGAGTAATCATGAGATGTTGGGGGTGAAGTTTAATGCGTAGAATGTTAACAGCCAAACTTCAAAACCGATCAGGTGTTCTGAACCGCTTTACTGGAGTCTTGTCGAGACGTCAGGTCAATATCGAAAGCATCTCTGTTGGCGCAACAGAAAACCCTAATGTATCGCGGATTACCATTATCATTGATGTTGCTTCGCATGATGAAGTAGAGCAAATCATCAAACAGCTCAACCGTCAGATTGATGTGATTCGCATTCGTGATATCACTGACAAACCACACTTGGAGCGCGAAGTGATCCTGGTGAAAGTTTCTGCACCAGCTGAGAAGCGGGCAGAAATCTTGGCCATTATTCAACCTTTCCGTGCGACCGTGGTCGATGTGGCCCCAAGCTCTATCACCGTTCAAATGACGGGAAATGCAGAAAAGAGCGAAGCCCTCATTCGTGTTATTCGACCTTATGGGATTAAAAACATCGCCCGCACCGGTGCAACCGGATTTACTCGAGATTAATTCTCGCCTTAACATTGTTAACCCCGCCTTAAAAAGGCAAATAATATAATAGAAAAGAGATTTTACTTATGGCAGTTCAAATGGAATACGAAAAAGACGTTAAAGTACCAGCACTTGATGGAAAAAAAATCGCCGTTATCGGTTATGGTTCACAAGGTCATGCACACGCACAAAACTTGCGTGATTCAGGTCATGATGTCATCATCGGTGTGCGTCCTGGTAAATCATTCGATAAAGCAAAAGAAGATGGATTTGAAGCTTACCCAGTTGCAGAAGCAACTAAATTGGCTGATATCATCATGATCTTGGCACCAGACGAAATCCAAAAAGATATCTACAAAGATGAAATCGCTCCAAACTTGAGCGCTGGTAAAGCTCTTGGTTTTGCCCATGGTTTCAATATCCACTTTGGTTACATCAAAGCTCCTGAAGACGTAGATGTCTTCATGGTTGCACCAAAAGGACCAGGTCACTTGGTACGTCGTACTTACACTGAAGGATTTGGTGTACCAGCACTTTACGCTGTCTACCAAGATGCTACTGGTAATGCGAAAGACATTGCAATGGACTGGGCAAAAGGTGTTGGTTCAGCACGTGTTGGTCTTCTTTCAACAACCTTTAAAGAAGAAACAGAAGAAGATTTGTTTGGTGAACAAGCCGTTCTTATGGGTGGTTTGACAAGCTTGATCGAAGCTGGATTTGAAGTTTTGACAGAAGCTGGTTATGCACCTGAATTGGCTTACTTCGAAGTCCTTCACGAAATGAAATTGATCGTTGACTTGATCTACGAAGGTGGCTTCAAGAAAATGCGTCAATCATGTTCAAATACTGCAGAATTTGGTGATTTCGTAACTGGTCCTCGTGTTATCGGTCCAGAAGTAAAAGAAAACATGAAAGCTGCCCTTGCTGATATCCAATCAGGTAAATTTGCACGTGAATTCGTTGAAGACCACGATGCTGGTTTCCCACGTTTGAAAGCCTTCCGCAAACAAGCTGAAGAACTTGAAATTGAAAAAGTTGGTGCTGAATTGCGTAAAGCGATGCCATTCGTTGGTCAAAACGACGATGACGCCTTCAAAATCTACAACTAATTGTCTGTAGAAGACTAAGCAAGTTGGGACACCCTGGCTTGCTTTTTTGATCAATACACAGCAACAGAGGTATGAAATGATAACAGCAAAAGATGTGGCCAAGGCCCATAAAATATTAAGTGGAGTCGTTGTCAATACGCCCCTTGAATACGACCACTATTTATCTGAAAAATATGGGGCAAAGATTTATTTGAAAAAAGAAAACGCCCAACGTGTTCGTTCGTTCAAGATTCGTGGAGCGTATTTTGCAATTTCTCAACTCTCAAAAGAAGAGCGGGAACGTGGGGTAGTGTGTGCTTCTGCGGGAAACCATGCGCAAGGAGTTGCTTATACTTGTAATGAAATGAAGATTCCAGCGACCATCTTCATGCCGATTACAACACCGCAACAAAAGATCGGCCAAGTCCGCTTCTTTGGTGGGGATTATGTAACAATTAAGTTGGTCGGGGATACCTTTGATGCATCAGCGAAGGCGGCCCAAGAATTTACTCTTGCAGAAAAACGGACCTTTATTGACCCGTTTGATGATCCACACGTACAGGCTGGCCAAGGGACAGTGGCCTATGAAATTCTTGAGGAAGCTCGAAAAGAATCGATTGCCTTTGATGCTGTCCTTGTCCCTGTCGGTGGAGGAGGCCTCATTTCAGGTGTTTCTACCTATATCAAAGAAACGGATCCTCGGATTGAAGTCATTGGGGTAGAGGCCGAAGGAGCGCGCTCCATGAAGGCTGCTTTTGAAGCAGGTGGTCCCGTCAAATTGCCAGAAATCGATAAGTTTGCAGACGGGATTGCTGTGCAAAAAGTGGGACAATTGACTTATGAAGTGACCCGTCAACATGTGGAAACTTTGGTTGGGGTCGATGAAGGCTTGATTTCAGAGACTTTGATTGATCTTTATTCCAAACAAGGGATCGTAGCTGAACCAGCAGGAGCGGCCAGTGTGGCATCCCTTGAAATCTTGCGCGAATACATCAAGGGGAAAACCATTTGTTGTATTATCTCAGGTGGGAATAATGACATCAACCGTATGCCTGAGATGGAAGAACGTGCCTTGATCTACGATGGGGTCAAACACTACTTTATCGTCAATTTCCCACAACGTCCAGGGGCCCTTCGTGAATTTGTAAATGATATCTTAGGGCCAAATGATGATATTACACGTTTTGAATACATCAAGCGTGCTAGTAAAGGAACAGGCCCTGTCTTGATTGGGGTTACTTTGGCCAATAAGCATGACTATGCAGGTTTGGTCAATCGTATTGAGCGTTTTGATCCGTCTTTCATTAACTTGAACGGAAATGAAACTCTCTATAATATGCTGGTCTGAGTATCATGCAGAAATAATCGACTATTTAAGCAATATATTTTTATGGAATATATTGCTTTTTTATGAAGACTTGTGATATGATATGCGTAAATTAAAAGGAGGAACTTTTTATGCCTGGATTTTTTATCTTTATTTTATTCTTGCTACTGGTTGCAGGATTCATTGTGATTAGCTCACTTTATGTGGTCAAGCAACAATCCGTTGCCATCATCGAACGTTTCGGACGTTATCAAAAAATTAGCGATAGTGGCATTCATATGCGAGCGCCTTTTGGCATCGATAAAATTGCAGCACGAGTTCAATTGCGCGTCTTGCAGAGCGAGATCGTAGTTGAAACGAAAACTCAGGATAACGTATTCGTTACCATGAATGTGGCAACACAATACCGAGTGAACGAAAGCAACGTAAAGGATGCCTACTACAAACTCATGCGTCCAGAATCACAGATTAAATCATACATTGAAGATGCTCTTCGTTCTTCTGTACCTAAGTTGACCTTGGATGAATTGTTTGAGAAAAAAGATGAAATCGCTCTTGAAGTTCAAAAACAAGTAGCAGAAGAAATGTCAACTTATGGATATATTATTGTTAAAACCTTGATCACCAAAGTTGAGCCAGATGCTGAAGTGAAACAATCCATGAACGAGATCAATGCAGCGCAAAGAAAACGTGTGGCAGCTCAGGAATTGGCAGAAGCAGACAAGATCAAGATCGTTACTGCTGCCGAAGCTGAAGCAGAAAAAGACCGTTTGCACGGGGTTGGTATTGCCGAGCAACGGAAGGCCATTGTCGATGGATTGGCAGACTCTATTAAAGAGTTAAAAGGTGCGAATGTAGACTTGACCGAAGAACAAATCATGTCTATTCTCTTAACCAACCAGTACTTGGATACCCTAAATAATTTTGCAGATAAAGAAGGGAATAATACGATTTTCCTACCAGCAAACCCTGATGGCGTTGAAAACATTCGTACACAAATATTATCAGCCCTGAAAGCAAAGTAAACTTTTTTTCATTTTTTAAAAAAGGTTCGTATTTTCAGCGATTTTAGTTGACAAAATGTGCAAAAAAATTTATATTAGTATTGGAAATAATAATATAGGAGAAAGATCATGGCTAAATCGAACTTTGAAAAAGTAGAATCAGTTGTTGGATGGGTACGTGATAAGAAAATTACAGGGTATCGTATCAGTAAAGAAACAAATGCCCGTGAAATGTCTATCATTGCCTTGGCTCAAGGACGTGCAAAAGTGAAGAATATCTCGTTTGAAACTGCACTTGGATTGATTGATTTTTATGACAAAAATCATCAAAAATTCGAAGATTAATTTGTTGTTCCAATTGAAAACCAGAGAGTTTGCTCTCTGGTTTTTTTCGATGCCTCAAAAGCAGAAGCGGTACAAAAAAACAGTTTGCTTCCATACTGGTAAGCAAACTGTTTCAAGAGATTAATGTAAGAAGCGTTGAAGGAATTCCTTGGTCCGTTCTTCTTTTGGATTGCTAAAGATTTCTTTTGGATCTCCTTGCTCAGCGATGACACCCTTGTCCATGAAGATGACCCGGCTAGAGACATCGCGGGCAAATTCCATTTCGTGGGTGACGACAATCATGGTGAGTCCTTCTTTTGCAAGGTCCTGCATGATTTTCAAGACTTCCCCAACCATTTCTGGGTCTAGTGCAGAAGTCGGTTCATCGAAGAGAATGGCATCAGGATCCATTGAGAGAGCACGTGCGATGGCGACCCGTTGCTTTTGACCACCTGAAAGTTGTTTCGGACGGGCAGCCCAATATTGAGATCCCATACCGACTTTTTCAAGATTTTCTTTGGCAACTTTCTCTGCAGTCTCACGATCACGCTTGAGGACGGTCGTTTGTGCAACGATTGTGTTTTCCAAGACGTTTAAATTTTCGAAGAGATTAAAGCTTTGGAAAACCATTCCCAATTTCTCGCGGTAGTGGGTAAGATCATACTCAGGATCAAGAACATTTTGTCCACGATAGAGAATCTCTCCAGCAGTAGTAGTCTCTAGAAGATTGATGGAGCGAAGGAAGGTTGATTTTCCGCTACCAGAGCTCCCGATGATGGAGATCACCTCTCCTTTTTCAACCGTAAGGGAAATATCTTTCAAGACTTCATTTTGACCATAAGATTTTTTTAAATGTTGAATTTCAAGAATTTTTTCTGCCATTATTTCACCTCATTGACTTGCATTTGATTGGCACCTGTAGTATAAGTATCAGAATCTAAGCGACGTTCGATGTAGCGAAGAATTCGTGTGATGGTAAAGGTGAGAGCGAAGTAAATCACAGCGATGATCGTAAAGGTTGGGAAGTATTGGTAGTTTTGAGTTGCGACCGTATTTCCTGTAAAGTAAAGTTCGACCACGGAGATAACATTCAAGACAGATGTATCCTTGATGTTAATGACAAATTCATTCCCTGTCGCTGGCAAGATATTGCGAATAACTTGAGGAAGGACGACCTTGCGCATGGTTTGTCCATGGGTCATTCCTAGAGCAGTCGCTGCTTCAAACTGACCAGTATCCACTGCTAAGATTCCTCCACGAACAATCTCGCTCATATAAGCCCCTGTATTGATCGAAACAATAAAGATGGCGGCCCAGGTACGATCCAAGGAAATGTTGAAGGCTTGGGCTGAACCGTAGAAAATAACCATGGATTGAACGATCATCGGAGTTCCTCGGAAGATTTCAATGTAGACATTGAGGAACCAACCAAAGAATGTTTGCAAGGCAGCGAGAGCCTTGTTTTTAGACATAGGCGCAGTCCGGAAGACACCGATCAACAAACCGATCATCAACCCAGCAATGGTCCCTGTCATGGAGATGAGGAGGGTCATACCAGTTCCACGTAAGAACTGTGGGCCATTATCTTTCAAAATCTTCATCATTTGGCTGAAGAAAGTCTGCTCATCATCGCTAGCATCGCTGGAAGCTGGTTGCTTCTTGATCATATCATCCATGAGTTTGACTTGGTCTTCAGATGAAATTTTCGCTAGTGCCGCATTGACTTGGTCAAGTCTAGCGTCACCCTTCTTCATCCCGATAGCGATGGTCGCATCTTCTTCCCCAACTTCAAATCCTTTTTTGAATTGGATCATCTTAAATTTTGAATTAGCGGACTCAGCTGTCAAGGCTTCTGGACGCTCAGAAACATAGGCATCGATAACACCAGATTCTAAAGCTTGACGCATCTGGGCAAAATCACCCATTGCAGTTTCTTGTTTTGCACCCTTGAGTTGGGAGATGAGAGAGTAGAGGTAGACCCCTTGTTGAGAGGTGACCTTGGCATCCTTAAAGTCATCTAGACTAGAGGCATTCGCATAGTTTCCATCTTTGCGGACCAGCATGACTGGCTCACTAGTATAGTAGCTATTAGAAAAAGCAACCTCTTTTTTGCGCTCAGTAGTAGGACTCATCCCGGCGATAATCATATCGATTTTCCCAGAAGTGAGGGCTGGAATTAGTCCGTTCCAAGATGTTTTTACGATCAGAGGTTTTTTACCTAGTCCCTCAGCAACTTTTTTGGCGATTTGAACATCGTAACCATTGGCATATTGGTTGGTGCCATCAATCTTTACGGCTCCATTTGAATCATCTTCTTGAGTCCAGTTGAAAGGAGCGTAGGCTGCTTCCATTCCGATTCGTAAATAGTCATCTGCATGAGCAACCTGTGTGATCCCCAGGCAAATGAAAAGCCCTGTTAAGAGCGCGAATAATGTTTTTTTCATTTTTTCTCCTCTTCCTTATTTTAACTTCTCCTATTGTACAGTAAAATAGGCTGCATTTCAAACATGGTCCTCTTTTTATTTAAAAAATGCTATAATAATACAAAGGAGCGTGATCAAATGAAAAAGTATTTGTATGTTATTTTCGCCTTTCTGGCCTGCCTTTTTGTTAGTCAGAACGTCCATGCATCTAGCCCATCTTATGATGTACTTTACTATGGTGGAACCTTGACCTTGGACACCTGGGACGACGCCACCTATGAGGAAGAACTGGTTTATTATTTCAAAGATTCTTATAGAGGGCAGTATGTTAGCCTAGGAACTGCGGGGAATATGCCACAAGGCTTTGCAATTGAGATACCGCCAAAGGTTGAGGTGGAAGGTCGTGATCTTCAAAGAGAACCCGAGATTACGAATCTAGGTGATGGCTACCGAGTGAAAATTTATAACAGTGGTGTAGCGCAAGATACAGTCAAAATAAAAGTCACATGGAAATTAAAAAATCTTCTTTATTCACACAAGGATATCTTGCAGTTGAACTGGAAACCAATTACGGATGGCGATCAGAAGGTGGACGAAGTTCAATTTCGTGTCATTCCTAAGTTTGCACCAGCCAATGCCCAATCGGAACTGTATATCCATACAGCCTTTATGGGACCGGATGTGACTGTAAAGAAAGAAGATGGAATCTATTCTGCCACTTTCTATAACCTAGGCAAAGGAAAAGCTGTGGAGTTGTATGGTTACTGGTTGAAGTCAGACCTAACTACCTTGTATGATTCTGGTCGAAATACAGGATTGACCAAATTGGATGAATTTCACAAGAACCAAGCTAAAATTGAACAGGAAAAATACTGGACACGCATGTTTTGGAACTGGATCTTACCAGCCTTATTGATTGCACTCTGGCTTCTTTCTCTCTTGGGTCGCAAACGGTTCAAAAAAATGATTTGGCCTGGTGTGACTTATCCGACTGATACTCGTCTTTATGAAATTCCACAGGATATTGCACCTCTTGTCATGAGCTCGGTTGTTTATTCAGCTGAATTAGACGAGGCTTCCCCTACCAATAAAGAGAAGGCAACTCCGCCGGTGTTTACATTTGAAAAAATGCTTCAAGCTACATTGCTGGATTTGATGGATCGTGGAGTGATTGTCTACGAGCAACAAGGAAATGAAGTCGTTTTGACCAGAAAGTCTCATGGGCATGTAGATGATTTTGAACGTTCCTTTATGAATATGGCTTTTGGGGATCAAGTTTCCTGTCCTGTTAACCGTCTCTTTGAGAATTATGAATTTAGTGATGATGTATACAAACATGCTAAAAAAGCAGATCAAGATGCGATTCGTTCACTAGGAAGTAAGGCTCAGGCTCGTTTTGATACGGCTGTCAACCAAGTGGCCCGAGATGTTCATCGCAAGGTAGAAGATCTCCATTTGCCAAGCTACTATCGCCCTTTAGAAGCAAAAGAAGAAGCGCAAGCTAGACGAAGTCTCTTCTTTGGTTGGGCTGCTTGGTTTATCGCCCTTGGAGCAGAAATCTTTGCCATCTTTGGGATGGGTTGGTTCTCTGTTCCTTGTTTGATAGGGATCCTCATACTTTGGTTTATGCCAGTTCGCTTCAATGGTGTCTTTAAAGCCTGCCTACGAGATGGGGTTGTCAATCTTGCGGGTGCTGAGCAACGCTATTACTGGGATAGTTTTGGTCGGATGTTGAAAGAGATTGCCCACCTCAACGATGCAGAGTTGCAGTCTCTGGTCCTATGGAATCGGTTATTGGTCTATGCGGCCTTGTATGGTGTAGCTGATCAGGTCACAAAGGTCATGAAACTTCGGAATATTCATTTAGAAAATCAAGCCTTAAACGCCTTCGTTTATACTCCGTTCTATCATGATGTGACCCACTCAAGTCATGCCATGTCTACCTATGGATCGACAGCATCGACAGCTAGTCATTTCACAGTTTCCTCTGGTAGTGGAGGAGGTTTCTCTGGCGGAGGAGGCGGAGGAGGCTTTGGTGCCTTCTAAGTAGCACTAAGAATGGTCTTGGTAGCTCTTTCCCTTCTAGTTTAGAAGGCCTGGTCCAGTCCATAGATTTATGATATAATAGAGCAAATGTAAGTTTAGGAGAAAAAGATGTTTCTGATCGAATTAATCAAGGCGGTTCTTTTTGGGGTTGTCGAGGGGATTACAGAATGGTTACCGATCTCAAGTACAGGTCACTTGATTCTGTTACAGGATTTTGTGCAGTTTAAAAATCAGGATCCAGCCTTTATGGAGATGTTCAATGTCGTGATCCAATTGGGTGCGATCCTAGCGGTTGTGGTGATTTATTTCGATAAATTATATCCCTTCAAACCTGGTAAATCTCCACTTGAAGTACGTCGAACCTGGCAATTATGGGCAAAAGTTGCGGTTGCAACCCTCCCGCTTGTCTTTGTTTTTAAATTAGATGATTGGTTTGAGGCGCATTTCCACAATTCGATTTCCGTTGCGATTATGTTGATCACCTACGGGATTGCCTTTATCTATCTAGAAAGACGGGAACAAGTTGAGCCAGCAGTAACGGAATTGCATAAGTTACCTTATCGAACAGCTCTTTATATTGGACTCTTCCAAGTTTTATCGCTATTTCCAGGAACAAGCCGTTCAGGTGCTACGATTGTAGGTGGTTTGATCAATGGTGTTAGCCGCCCAGTGGTGACAGAATTTACCTTTTATTTGGGGATTCCAGCCATGTTTGGGGCTAGCCTCTTAAAGGTTGGGAAATTCGCTCTTGGCGGACATTCACTAGCACTTGGGCAATTCTTTATTCTACTGGTAGCGATGGGAGTGGCCTTTGTGGTCAGCATGTACGCCATCCGCTTCTTGACAGATTATGTGAAAAATCATGATTTCACTGTCTTTGGGAAATACCGGATTGTTCTTGGTTCCATCTTGCTATTGTATGGACTCTTCCGTGTTATTTTCTAAGAGAAGGCTTGAACTTGATCAAATTATTTTCTGAGGTTGGAGACTTTTGTCCCGACCTTTTTTCGATGCATCCTTTTTTTGAATTCTATCCAATTTTTTAGTATAATAGTAAGACTAGAAGTATGAGGTTATGCTATGAAGATGAAGCAAATTAGTGATTCAACAATTAAGATCACGATCCAACTAGAAGACTTAGAAGAACGTGGGATGGAAATTGCTGATTTCCTTGTCCCGCAAGAAAAAACAGAAGAATTTTTCTACGCCATTTTGGATGAGCTCGAAATGCCAGAAAGCTTCCTGGATAGCGGGATGCTGAGTTTTCGTGTGACACCAAAACCAGATAAATTGGATGTTTTTGTTACCAAATCAAAAATTGACCAACAATTGGATTTTGAGGATTTGTCAGATCTTCCTGATATGGAAGAGTTGTCGCGCATGACGCCAGATGAATTTATCAAAACCCTGGAAAAAACAATCTCTGATAAGACAAAAGGAGATGCAGAAGCCATTCACCATTTGGAACAAGAAGAGTTGCGGGACAATCAAGAACAAGATCCTACGTCTGAAGCACCAGTAAGTCAGTATATTTATTACATTTTGCGTTTTTCAAATATCCAGCAAGCAGTTGCCTTTTCAAAAACGGTCAGCTTTCCAGTGGATACCTCTGAATTATACAAAATGGGATCTGATTATTATTTAACTGTCTTGATCGATACAGAGGATCAACCAAATCAATATCCAACCTGGTTACTTGCCATCATTCGGGAGTATGCGGATGATTCAGAAGTGACACGGGCCGTTCTGCAGGAACATGGTCACTTACTAATGGTGTCTGGTGCGATTGAGAATTTGAAGAAAGTTGCTAGCTTATGATGTCCTTTTCCTTGCAATTTGTTCTGGTGCTGATTGGAACTTTTATGATTGCCTTGGTATTGACGCCCTTGGTTCGCCTATTCTCCTTTAAGATTGATGCCGTAGATTATCCGAATGCGCGTCGGATCAATACCAAGCCCATGCCAAGCGCGGGTGGACTGTCTATTGTGATCGCTTTTTCGATTGCGACTCTCGTGTTAATTCCCATGCTGACATCCACCACCGCACCAATCAAAAGTTACCTATCCTATACCTTGCCGGTCGTGGGCGCAGGATGGATTATCGCGCTCACAGGCTTGATCGATGATGTAAAAGAGTTGTCTGCCAAGAAAAAGATGATCGGCATCCTGCTGGCAGCGAGTCTGGTCTGGTTTTTGACAGATTTTCGGCTGAATGATTTTAAGATTCCATTCGGTGGTCCCTTACTTCATTTTGAACCATGGCTATCGTATCTTTTGACGGTGATTTGGATTGTTTCTATTACCAATGCGGTCAATCTGATTGATGGATTAGATGGATTGGTGAGTGGGGTCTCTATTATTTCCCTAGTGACAATGGGGATTGTGTCCTATTTCTTTCTACCAGTCCCCAATCTCTTTCTGACCATGACGATCTTTGTCTTGGTTGCGTCCATCGCAGGTTTCTTTCCCTTTAACTACCATCCGGCCATTCTCTATTTGGGAGACACCGGTGCCTTGTTTATCGGATTTATGATTTCTGTTTTGTCCTTGCAAGGTTTGAAAAATGCAACGGCAGTTGCTGTCGTTACCCCTATGATCATTTTGGGAGTACCGATTACAGATACCTTTTTAGCCATTATCCGTCGGACCCTGTCTGGTCAAAAATTTTATAAACCGGATCGCAATCACTTGCACCACCGACTTCTTTCTCTGGGCTTGACACATCGGGGAACTGTACTTGTGATCTACGGAATTTCGATGATCTTCTCCTTGATTTCTCTCTTGCTCAACATCTCGAGTCGCATTGGGGGCGTCCTACTTGTGATCGGGCTCTTGTTTGGAGTAGAGTTGTTAGCAGAATTGATTGGGATTCTGGGGCCACATCATAGTCCTTTGTTAAATGTTCTGCGCTATATAGGGAATTCTTCCTATCGGGAGGAAGTTCGTCAAAAACGAAAAGAAAAAACTAAATAAGAATAGTTCTAATCAAAAGAAAAGCCATTTAGGCTTTTTTTTGATATACTTGAAAGGTAAAAAAATACTTTGTGATGAAGGAATCGATGCTTTGAGAACCTTCTAGACTTCAAAGTAAAAAGAAAGGGAATGCAATGTCGACATTAGAAATTAAAGACCTTCACGTTGAAATTGAAGGCAAAGAAATTTTAAAAGGTGTAAACCTGACCCTAAAAACTGGTGAGATCGCAGCCATCATGGGACCAAACGGAACAGGGAAATCTACTCTGTCAGCTGCCATTATGGGAAACCCAAATTATGAAGTAACCAAAGGGGAGATTCTCTTTGATGGTGTCAACATCTTGGAATTGGAAGTAGACGAACGTGCACGGATGGGCTTGTTCCTTGCTATGCAGTACCCTTCAGAAATCCCAGGGATTACGAATGCAGAATTTTTACGTGCAGCCATGAATGCTGGTAAAGAAGAGGACGAGAAGATCTCTATTCGTGATTTCATCAAAAAATTGGATGAAAAGATGGAATTGCTCAACATGAAAGAAGAAATGGCAGAACGCTATTTGAACGAAGGATTCTCTGGTGGTGAGAAAAAACGCAATGAAATCCTTCAATTGTTGATGTTGGAACCAACATTTGCCCTTTTGGATGAAATTGACTCTGGTTTGGATATCGATGCTCTTAAGGTCGTATCTAAAGGGGTTAATGCAATGCGGGGTGAAGGTTTTGGAGCTATGATTATCACCCACTACCAACGTTTGTTGAACTATATTACTCCTGACGTCGTTCATGTGATGATGGAAGGCCGTGTCGTGCTTTCAGGTGGACCGGAATTGGCTGCACGCTTGGAACGTGAAGGCTATGCACAACTTGCAGAAGAACTCGGTTACGACTATAAAGAAGAACTATAACCTGATGACAAGTGATCTAATGTTGTCATAAAATCAAACAGATAGTATCTTTATTAGGAGAAAAAAATGAGTATTGAAAATATTACCCTCTTTTCGGAACTGCATGCTGAGCCAAGCTGGCTGCAAGATTTACGAAAAAAAGCTTTTGACAAGATCGATCAGTTGGAATTGCCAGCTATTGAACGCGTCAAATTTCACCGCTGGAATCTTGGGGATGGGACGATCACAGAAAGCGAGGCTTCTGCCAATGTTCCCGATTTTACAGCCCTCGATTCAAATTTGAAATTAGTCCAAGTTGGAACCCAAACTGTATTTGAACAGGTGCCACAAGCCTTGGCAGACCAAGGAGTCCTTTTCACAGATTTCCATTCTGCTTTAGAAGAAATTCCGCAGCTAGTGGAAGACTACTTTATGTCTTCCGTTAAATACGATGATGACAAGCTAGCAGCCTATCATACGGCTTACTTTAACAGTGGGGCTGTCCTTTATATCCCGGATAATGTTGAAATTGAGGAAGCAATCGAAGGCATTTTCTACCAAGATAGTGATAGTGATGTGCCTTTTAACAAACACATTTTGATTATTGCCGGTAAAAATAGCAAGTTCAGCTATTTGGAGCGTTTGGAATCAAAAGGTAATGGCTCAGAAAAAGCAACTGCTAATGTGACGGTTGAGGTGATTGCCCGCTCAGGTGCCCAAGTAAAATTTGCGGCGATTGATCGCCTTGGAGAAAATGTTACAGCCTATATCAGTCGACGTGGGAAACTAGGTCAGGATGCCAGCATTGATTGGGCTATCGGTGTTATGAACGAAGGTAACGTGGTTGCAGACTTTGACAGTGACTTGGTTGGAAACGGAAGTCATGCAGATTTGAAAGTCGTTGCTTTATCAAGCGGTCGTCAGGTTCAAGGAATTGACACCCGCGTGACCAACTTTGGTTGCAACTCGATCGGAAATATCTTGCAACACGGGGTTATTCTTGAAAAAGGAACCTTGACCTTCAATGGAATTGGTCATATTATCAAGGGGGCTAAAGGAGCAGATGCTCAGCAAGAAAGCCGTGTCTTGATGTTATCGGATCAAGCACGTTCAGATGCGAACCCAATCCTCTTGATTGATGAAAATGACGTTACAGCAGGCCATGCTGCATCGATCGGTCAAGTGGACCCAGAAGACATGTATTACCTCATGAGTCGTGGTCTGGATCAACACACAGCGGAACGATTAGTGGTGCGTGGTTTCTTGGGATCTGTTATTGTTGAAATCCCAGTTAAAGAAGTACGTGATGAAATGATTGCCACCATTGAAGAAAAGTTATCTCAACGCTAAGGAGAAACAATGCTAGATAAAAATACGATTGCTCAAGATTTTCCCATTCTCGATCAACTAGTTCACGATGAGCCTTTGGTTTATCTAGATAATGCAGCGACGACGCAAAAACCTAAACGTGTTCTTGAAGCCGTTAATCACTATTATTTGCAAGATAACGCCAATGTTCACCGTGGAGTCCATACCTTGGCTGAACGAGCGACAGCAGCCTATGAGGCAACGCGTGAGAAAGTCAGAAAATTTATCAATGCTTCATCAACCAAGGAAGTGCTCTTTACAAGAGGGACAACGACTGGACTCAACTGGGTAGCCCGCTATGCAGAAGAAGTCCTAAGGGAAGGGGATGAAGTCTTGATTTCCATCATGGAACATCACTCCAACATCATTCCTTGGCAGCAAGCCTGCAAGAAGACAGGAGCAAAACTGGTCTATGTCTATCTAAAAGATGGCTTACTGGATATGCAGGACTTAAAGAGCAAGCTTAGTGAGAAGACAAAATTTGTCTCCATCACCCATGCTTCGAACGTCTTAGGGGTGGTCAATCCGATCAAGGAAATTGCTCGATTAGCTCATGAGGTTGGAGCGATCATGGTCGTAGATGGGGCTCAATCAACCCCTCATATGGCCATTGATGTACAAGACTTAGATGCGGATTTCTTTGCTTTTTCTGGCCATAAGATGGCTGCACCAACAGGGATTGGTGTCCTCTATGGAAAGGAAGAAATATTAGAACAAATGTCTCCGATCGAGTTTGGGGGCGAAATGATTGACTTTGTTTACGAGCAATCTGCCTCTTGGAAGGAATTACCTTGGAAATTTGAAGCTGGAACACCTAATATGGCGGGCGCAATTGGTCTTGGTGCAGCAATCGATTACTTAGAAGAGCTGGGTATGGACCAGGTAGAAGCGCATGAGCAAGAATTGATTGCCTATGTGTTTCCAAAATTACAGGCTATCGAAGGCTTGACCATCTATGGCTCCCAAGACTTAGCCCAACGTTCTGGAGTCATTTCCTTCAATCTAGGAGATCTCCATCCGCATGACTTAGCAACAGCATTAGATTATGAAGGAATTGCCGTTCGTGCAGGTCACCACTGTGCACAACCGCTCCTTCAATACCTACAAGTCCCAGCGACAACGAGAGCAAGTTTTTATATCTACAACACCAAAGCGGACTGTGATAAATTAATTGAGGCATTGATCAAAGCAAAGGAGTTTTTCAATGGCACTTTCTAAATTAGATTCGCTGTACATGGCGGTCGTAGCCGACCATTCAAAACACCCCCATCACCAAGGGCAGATTGAAGATGTTGATCAGATCCAACTCAACAATCCAACTTGTGGAGATGTGATCCAGTTGAGTGTGAAATTTGATGAGAATGACAGGGTGGAAGATATTGCCTTTGTGAATTCAGGTTGTACGATCTCAACGGCTTCAGCTAGTATGATGACGGATGCTGTAATGGGAAAAACAAAAGAGGAAGTCGAAGAATTGGCACAGGTCTTTTCAGAAATGGTCCAAGGCCAATCAGATCCTCGCCAAGAGGAGTTGGGAGATGCAGCCTTCTTATCTGGAGTCTCAAAATTCCCACAACGGATTAAATGTGCAACCCTCTCCTGGAATGCTCTCAAAAAAGCGATCGAACGTAGCAAATAATTAAAAGAAGAAACAGAGAAAGAAAGGAAATTATGGCTGAAGAAAGAGTCGAACCGAAACCAATTGATCTCGGTGAATATAAATTTGGATTTCACGATGACGTTCAACCCATTCTCTCTACCGGGAAGGGATTGAATGAAGCGGTTATTCGTGAATTGTCTGCAGCAAAAAATGAACCCGAATGGATGCTCGAATTCCGTTTGAAATCTTTTGAAACCTTCAAAAAGATGCCCATGCAAACCTGGGGAGCCGATCTATCAGAGATTGACTTTGATGATTTGATCTATTATCAAAAACCTTCGGATAAACCTGCCCGTTCATGGGACGAAGTTCCGGAGAAAATCAAGGAAACCTTTGAGCGTATCGGGATTCCTGAAGCGGAACGTGCTTACTTAGCGGGGGCTTCTGCTCAGTATGAATCAGAAGTGGTTTACCACAATATGAAAGAAGAGTTTGAAAAGTTGGGGATTATCTTTACCGATACGGATTCTGCCCTAAAAGAATACCCAGACCTTTTCAAACAGTATTTTGCGAAGTTAGTACCACCAACGGATAACAAATTGGCTGCCCTCAACTCAGCAGTCTGGTCTGGTGGAACCTTCATTTATGTACCAAAAGGCGTAAAAGTAGACGTTCCCCTTCAAACTTACTTCCGTATCAACAATGAAAATACAGGTCAGTTTGAGCGTACCTTGATTATCGTGGATGAGGGAGCAAGTGTTCACTATGTAGAAGGCTGTACAGCACCGACCTATTCAAGCAATAGCCTCCATGCCGCGATTGTTGAGATCTTTGCCTTGGATGGTGCTTATATGCGTTACACGACCATCCAAAACTGGTCGGACAATGTCTACAACTTGGTCACCAAGCGGGCCAAAGCTCAAAAAGATGCCACAGTTGAGTGGATCGACGGGAACTTAGGAGCGAAGACAACCATGAAGTACCCATCTGTTTATCTGGATGGAGAAGGAGCGCGTGGTACCATGTTGTCCATTGCCTTTGCGAATGCAGGTCAACACCAAGATACAGGTGCCAAGATGATCCACAATGCCCCTCACACTAGCTCGTCTATCGTATCCAAATCCATCGCGAAGGGTGGCGGAAAGGTAGACTACCGTGGACAAGTGACCTTCAACAAGAACTCTAAGAAATCAGTTTCTCACATCGAGTGTGACACTATTATCATGGATGATTTATCTTCATCAGACACGATTCCATTTAATGAAATCCACAACTCACAAGTTGCTTTGGAGCACGAAGCTAAGGTTTCAAAAATCTCAGAAGAGCAACTTTATTATTTGATGAGTCGTGGTCTGTCTGAATCAGAAGCGACAGAAATGATTGTCATGGGATTTGTAGAACCCTTTACAAAAGAACTTCCAATGGAATATGCCGTTGAGTTAAACCGACTCATTAGCTACGAAATGGAAGGATCTGTAGGATAATTCGTTTTAATAGCAAAATAAAATCACAATGGATTTGACTCCATTGTGATTTTTTTGCTTATAGCTTTTCGTTGACATAACGAACAAATTCATTCCACCAAACCTTTAAGAAAAAGCTTTTCTCAATGGTTCTTCCTGCTACCATATCGACTGTTGGTTCTTGATCTTCTAAGTAGCCACGTCCGATTTTATCTGGATCAGTGTAGTGTAATTTTCCAAGACTTGTGCCTGATTTGACAGGTGCTCGGAATGATTCTTGGTTACTCTTGAATTGAATTTTTGGTTCTGCTTGACTACCTTGCTTTTCGACGATATAGAAGTCTTTTTTTGCAACAGCTAAAACAGTCTCTGACTTCCCATCCATGATAGTTGCCTTACTTTTTCCGTAGGGATCTCCTTCTTTGACGACAATGGAAGAAACAAAGGTCCGTACCACGTAGTTCATCAGAGAAGAAGTAGCCACAAAGCGTGCATATGGATCACCGTCAACTGCCTCCACTCCTAGGACAACCGTGATCATGTGGATGCCATTTTGCGTCGTTGATGCAGCAAAGGTGATGCCTCCTTTGGTAGAGTTGCTGACCCGAAGGCCGTCAACGCCTGAACGGTAATTCGGCATGCCTTCTAGCATCAGATTGGGGTTTTCAATCTGCGTGTTTGAAAAAAGAGCAGTGGGTTTTGAAGTATATTTGGTCACTTCAGGAAAATCCTGGAGTAAGTGCTTGGCAATAACAGCAATATCATAAGCACTCAATTGATTTTCGTCTTCTTTCCCGTCAGGATCTCCATTGATGGTTTGAGTATTTAATCCGGTAGCATTGATTAAATGAGGAGATTGAATGCCCCATTCAGAAAGTTTTTGCTTCATTTTTTCAACGAAGCTTTTCTCAGAGCCACCCACTTTCTCAGCTAAGGCCAAGGCAGCGGTGCTAGAATTTCCAACTAAAAGAGCAGTCAATAGCTGATCAACCGTATATTGGTTCGCCTCCATAGGAAGAGTACCAGCACCTTCGATATCATTTAAGGCCAGAGCTTTCTCAGACAATTTAATAGGATCTTTCAGAGAAAGTTTTTTTTCATGAATGGCTTCGAAAATCAGATAAGTGGTTAAGAGTGTAGATATTCCCCCCACATCTCGCTTTTTCTCTGAATCCTTTTCATATAAGATTTTACCTGTATCAGCTTCAACAGCAATAGCACTTTGAGCAGGAAGATCTAGCTCATCTGCTAGAACGACTTGATAAGGTAAACTGCATAACAGCAGGATGAAGGTTAAAAAAGAAAGAAAGAATTTTTTCACAGTTGTTTCCTCGTTGCTTAGTCCTCTCTATTGTATCATACAAATGATTAATGGAAAATCGTAAAATCATCAATTAGGCTAAAAAGTCAATCATAGCAAGGTTTTTGGATGGGGTTGAAGCAAATATTCAGAAAATTTAGTTTACTTTTTTTTCTACTTGTGATATAATCTTAAACAAATCTAAAAAAACTATTGGAGAATTCCTATGAAAAAAGGTAAAGTATTCGCAGTTGCCGGAGTAACACTCCTTGCAGCTGGATTGTTAGCTGCATGTTCTAGTTCAAATACTAGCAAAGCAAGCTCAGGCGAAGACAAAAACTATGGTTATGTCTACACTTCAGATCCAACAACTTTGGACTATACAATTTCTTCTAAAGCTGCTACCCATGACATCACTACAAATGTGGTAGACGGTTTGTTAGAAAATGATAAATACGGTAACCTTGTACCTTCACTTGCGGAAGACTGGTCTGTTTCTAAAGACGGTTTGACTTATACCTACAAGATTCGTAAAGGTGTTAAATGGTACGATGCGGATGGTGAAGAACACGGCGAAGTGACTGCTCAAGACTTCGTGACTGGTTTGAAACACGCTGCTGATAAAAAATCGGAAACTCTTCCACTCGTTCAAGGCTCAATCAAAGGCTTGGATGATTATGTCCAAGGAAAAATCACAGACTTCAGCCAAGTTGGTGTCAAAGCGGTTGATGATTACACACTTCAATACACATTGAACAAACCTGAAACTTTCTGGAACTCTAAAACGACTAACGGAATTTTGTTCCCAATAAGCACAGAGTTCTTGAAGAGTAAGGGAGATGATTTTGGTCAACCAAACGATGTGAAGTCAATCCTTGCAAACGGACCATTCCTTTTGAAATCCATTACTTCAAAATCATCTGTTGTATTTGAAAAGAATGACAACTACTGGGATAAGAAAAACGTTCACCTGAAAGAAGTAAAATATACTTATTACGATGGATCAGACCAAGATTCATTGGCACGTGGATTCTCTGATGGTGCTTATACAAAAGCTCGCCTTTTCCCTGCAAGTTCAAACTTTGCAACTGTAGAGAAAAAATATAAAGACGATATCTTTACTACACCAGCAGGATCAGGTGTAGCAGTACTTGGATTTAATTTGGATCGCCAATCTTATAACCACACTGCTAAGAAATCCGATGCTGAAAAATCTTCTACTAAGAAAGCAATTTTGAACAAAGATTTCCGTCAGGCCATCACTTTTGCCTTGAACCGTGAAAACTACTCAGCACAAGTCAATGGTAAAGAATTTGCTAAACCAGCTATCCGTAATACCTACACAGCACCAGCCTTTGTCCAAGTAGATGGAAAAGACTTCGGAAATGTAATTGCAGATAAGTTGACTACTTATGGAGACCAATGGAAGGGTATCAACCTTGCAGATGGTCAAGATGGTCTTTACAACAAAGATAAAGCGAAAGCACAACTTGAAAAAGCCAAAGCTGAACTTCAAAAAGATGGTGTTCAATTCCCAATTCATATTGATGTACCGGTAGCACAAAATTCTACAAACTTTGTTTCACGGATGCAATCTCTGAAACAAACTGTGGAAGATACTCTTGGTAAAGACAATGTCGTTCTTGATCTTCAAATGATGGACTCAGACGAAGTATTGAATATTACTTTGAATGTGCCATCAGCTGCAGACGCAGACTGGGATCTTCAAGGAATGGTCGGATGGAACCCAGACTATGATGATCCATCAACTTACCTTGATACTCTTCAACCAGCTTCTGAGGACCAAACAAAAGTTTACCTTGGTTTTGCAGGTGGTGTAGATAACCCATCAGCAAAAGCTGTAGGTTTGGATGAGTTTGCAAAACTTCTTGACGATGCAAATAACGAAACACAAGATGTTGTGAAACGTTATGAAAAATACGCAGCAGCTCAAGCTTGGTTGACAGATAGTGCGATTGTTATTCCAACGATGTCAAGTACAGGTGCTGCAACAGTTGTTTCTAAGGTAGTTCCATTCTCTGAACCATCATCACAAACAGGTAACAAAGGTTCAACATACTTGAAATACGTTGAAGTTCAAGATGAGCCGGTTACTAAGAAACAATACGATGAAGCCCTTAAGAAATGGCAAAAAGAAAAAGCTGAGTCAAACAAAAAAGCTCAACAAGATCTTGAAAAACACGTTAAATAATTAAATTATTGATTTTCATTAGAACTTTCTCTTCTAGGGGAGAAAGTTCTTTTGGACATTAAAGGAATGAAATATGAAAAAATATGTTTTTATGCGTATTTTGCGTTCGTTAGTGTCGATCTTTCTCGTCACGACATTAACCTACATGATTATCTATACGCTAACACCGAGAAATCTCATCTTTAAAAATGACCCTAACTACAATAAAGTAGCGAAGACAAAGGATTCGAAGATCAACTACGAAAATACTGTCTACGATCGCATGGGTTATTTGGAATACATGGATTCAAAGAGCTTGCAACAAAAAGCAAGTAAAGAAGATTCTTCCGTAACGGTTGATGCGACAACTGCTAATGAAAAGATCTACAAAAAATATATTGAAAAATTAGGTCATGGTTGGCAGTTGAAACGTTTCCCAGAGAGTAAGTCTTTCTATGCGGTGCGTGAAATTCCGGTTTTTGAACGTGTCATCAGCTTCTATGCGAATTTGATTCAGTTTGATCATCCAGGTTGGGTGAAAGATGCCTCAAATCCAAATCTCAAACGCTATATCCGTATTGAAAATGATCCATCTATTGGATGGTCAGTAGTGGGTTCTGGTACGAAACACAAATACCTCTTGTACTTTAATGGTCAGTTCCCATATGTACACCAAAACTTTGTAACCTTAAACCTTGGAAATTCATATCCAACTTATTCAAATACCCCTGTTCTTCAAGTTATTACCCAAGGACAAGGAACGACTAAGAAGACTGAAGTGAACTTCCCAACAGGTAAAAAGACATCTTCCATCGATATCTACTCACGTACCTACAAATCACCAAGTAAGGCAGATTCACAAGATATCAGTCGATTTGGTAAAGGGGATGCCTATACAGCAACGTTGAGCAACTATGAGAATCCATCCATGATTGCATCTTCTTCAATCATTGGTTTGATTGGTATTGCGATTGCCTACTTGATTGCGATCCCACTAGGATCTTATATGGCTCTTTTCAAGGACTCATGGTTTGATAGCATCTCTACTGCGGTCTTGACATTTATGATGTCTCTCCCAACCATTGCCCTTGTCTATATCGTGCGTCTAGCAGGTTCATTCTTTGGACTTCCAGACTCATTCCCAGTACTTGGAGCACAGGACTGGCGTTCATATGTATTGCCGTCTCTGATTCTTGGTTTATTGAGTGCGCCATTTATCGCCGTTTGGATTCGTCGTTATATGATCGATATCCATTCGCAAGATTTCGTCCGTTTTGCTCGTTCAAAAGGATTGTCAGAACGTGAGATCTCAAGAAAACACATCTTCAAAAATGCGATGGTTCCACTAGTTTCTGGAATTCCAGGGGCTATCATTGGAGTTATCTCAGGTGCGACGTTGACTGAAACAGTCTTCGCTTTCCCAGGTATGGGTAAAATGTTGATTGACTCTATTAAAGCATCAAACAACACCATGGTCATCGGACTTGTCTTCATCTTCACATCACTTGGTATCTTTGCTGCCATGTTAGGTGATATCTTGATGACAGTGCTTGATCCACGGATTAAATTAACGAATACGAAAGGAGGCAAATAATGGCTACAATCGATAAAAATAAATTTCAGTTTGTAAAACGCGATGACTTTGCCTCTGAAGTAATCGATGCTCCAGCGTATTCATACTGGAAATCTGTATTCAGACAATTCTTGAAAAAAAGAACCACTATCATTATGCTTGCTATTTTGATTGGGATTCTCTTGATGAGTTTTGTCTACCCGATGTTTTCAAATTTTGATTACAACGACGTAAGTAAGGTAAATGACTTTTCAGCACGTTTGAATCCACCAAGTGCCAAAGCTTTCTTTGGTACAGATAATAACGGTAAATCCCTCTTTGATGGAGTTTGGTTTGGTGCTCGGAATTCAATTATCATTTCCTTCATCGCCACTGTTATTAACGTGGTTGTCGGAGTTATCGTTGGTGGAATTTGGGGGATCTCAAAATCCATCGACCGTATCATGATGGAAGTTTATAACGTTATTTCAAACATTCCGTTTATGTTGATCGTTATCGTCTTGACTTACTCAATGGGATCTGGTTTCTGGAACTTGATTCTTGCCATGTCCTTAACTGGATGGATCGGAATTGCCTATACCATTCGTGTCCAAATCATGCGTTACCGTGATTTGGAGTACAACCTTGCCAGCCGAACATTAGGAACACCAACTTTGAAAATTGTTACGAAAAATATTTTGCCTCAATTGGTATCTGTTATCGTGACACAAACATCACAGTTACTTCCAAGCTTTATTTCTTATGAAGCTTTCCTTTCCTTCTTCGGACTTGGTCTTCCAATCACAGTTCCAAGTTTGGGACGCTTGATTTCTGACTATTCTCAAAACGTAACTACAAATGCCTACCTATTCTGGATTCCGCTTACTGTTTTGATTTTAGTATCCTTGTCATTCTTTATCGTCGGACAAAACTTGGCCGATGCCAGCGACCCACGTACACATAGATAGGAGGAGTAGATATGACATCAAATAACAATATTATTTTATCTGCTCAAGATATCGTAGTGGAATTTGACGTGCGCGATCGCGTATTGACAGCTATTCGTGGCGTATCGCTTGAGCTAGAAGAAGGTGAAGTTCTTGCCTTAGTTGGTGAGTCAGGTTCAGGGAAATCAGTTTTGACAAAAACGTTCACCGGAATGTTAGAAGATAATGGCCGTATTGCCCAAGGTTCGATTAAATACCGTGGTCAAGAATTGACAGATTTGAAATCGAATAAAGATTGGGAAAATATTCGTGGATCTAAGATCGCTACAATTTTCCAAGACCCAATGACAAGTTTGGACCCAATCAACACAATTGGATCACAAATTACAGAAGTCATTATCAAACACCAAGGGAAAACAGCTAAAGAAGCCAAAGAAATGGCTTTGGATTATATGGAGAAAGTTGGAATTCCAGATGCTGAACGTCGTTTTGATGAGTATCCATTCCAATATTCAGGTGGGATGCGTCAACGGATCGTTATTGCCATCGCCTTGGCCTGCCGTCCAGATATCTTAATCTGTGACGAACCAACAACAGCCCTTGACGTAACCATTCAAGCGCAAATCATTGATTTGTTGAAATCCCTTCAAAAAGAATACCAATTTACAGTTATCTTTATCACCCACGATTTAGGTGTGGTTGCAAGTATTGCAGATAAAGTAGCCGTTATGTATGCTGGAGAAATTGTTGAGTTTGGTAAAGTAGAAGAAATTTTCTACGATCCAAAACATCCATACACATGGAGCTTGCTTTCAAGCTTGCCTCAATTGTCAACCTCAGATGGTGATCTTTACTCTATTCCAGGGACTCCGCCATCATTGTATGCTCCAATCAAAGGAGATGCCTTCGCACTTCGTTCAGATTATGCGATGCAGATTGATTTTGAAGAAGAGGCACCTGCTTTCAAAGTGACCGATACTCACTGGGCTAAGACATGGTTGCTCCATCCAGATGCACCAACAGTTCATAAACCAGAAGTAATCGAAAACCTTCACGAAAAGATTGGCTCAAAAATGGGCTTCACTCACATTACAGAATAGGAGGAAGGAAATGACTGAAAAATTAGTTGAAATTAAAGATTTAGAAATTTCCTTCGGTGAAGGAAGTAAAAAATTCGTTGCTGTTAAAAACGCCAACTTCTTCATTAATAAGGGAGAAACGTTCTCTCTTGTTGGTGAATCAGGAAGTGGGAAGACAACAATTGGACGTGCGATCATCGGTTTGAATGATACAAGTGCTGGAGAAATTATTTATGACGGTCGCAAGATCAACGGAAAAAACTCTCATAGTGAAAAATCAGAGTTGATCCGTAAAATTCAAATGATCTTCCAAGACCCAGCAGCAAGTTTGAATGAACGTGCAACAGTTGATTATATTATCTCTGAAGGTTTGATCAACCACCATTTGTTTAACAGCGAAGAAGAACGTCAGGAAAAAGTAAAAAATATTATGCATGAAGTTGGGCTTCTAGCAGAACATTTGACACGTTATCCTCACGAATTCTCAGGTGGTCAACGTCAACGGATCGGTATTGCCCGTGCACTTGTCATGGAACCAGAATTTGTCATTGCGGATGAACCAATCTCAGCCCTTGACGTTTCAGTACGTGCGCAGGTCTTGAACCTTTTGAAAAAATTCCAAAGAGAATTAGGCTTGACCTACCTCTTTATCGCCCATGACTTGTCAGTTGTACGCTTCATTTCTGATCGTATTGCAGTTATCTATAAAGGGGTTATTGTAGAAGTGGCAGAAACTGAAGAGCTATTTAACCACCCAATCCATCCATACACACAATCTCTACTTTCAGCAGTCCCAATTCCAGATCCAATTCTAGAACGTAAAAAAGTTCTAAAAATCTACGATCCAGAACAACATGATTACTCTGAAGATAAACCACAAATGGTTGAAATTAAACCAGGTCATTATGTATGGGCTAATAAAGCTGAAGAAAACAAATACAGACAAGAATATAAATAGAGAGGATTCCCTCTCTATTTTTTTATTTCAAAAAAACTTTCAAAAAAATAAAAAATTTTTTAAAAAAGTATTGACAGTAAGGTAAGGTCATGATATACTAATATAGTTGTCGCGCGAGAGCGACAAAGACCTTTGAAAACTGAACAAGACGAACCAATGTGCAGGGCACTATAACTAAGGTTATAGTACTGAACAATGAAAAAACAATAAATCTGTCAGTGACAGAAATGAGTGAGAACTCAAACTTTTAATGAGAGTTTGATCCTGGCTCAGGATGAACGCTGGCGGCGTGCCTAATACATGCAAGTAGAACGCTGAAGCTTGGTGCTTG